>Ga0007819_1000406_pt1 | contig 14572 bp, 25 predicted proteins | sample CryBogCBE07Jul09_FD_71203 | JGI IMG/M metagenome (GOLD analysis project Ga0007819, IMG submission 71203) | Freshwater microbial communities from Crystal Bog, Wisconsin, USA - CBE07Jul09 | ecosystem: Environmental > Aquatic > Freshwater > Lake | place: Crystal Bog, Wisconsin, USA | collected... | reverse complement strand
TCGAACTCGATCCCCCAGACATCGGCCAGACCCGGGCATTCGCTCGGGCACATGAGATGCCAGGGTCCATCTTCCTCGACGCGCTTCATGAACAGGTCTGGAATCCAAAGGGCCGTGAATAAATCACGGCAGCGCATTTCCTCATCACCCTGGTTCAGACGCAACTCGAGAAACTCGAAAATATCTGCGTGCCAAGGTTCGAGATATACCGCAAAAGACCCCTTGCGCTTTCCACCGCCCTGATTGACGTATCGGGCCGTGTTGTTGTATACTCTGAGCATCGGGACAATTCCATCGGCTACTCCATTCGTTCCCTTGATGGGTGCGCCCCGGGCCCTAATATTGTGACAGTGAATCCCGATGCCCCCGGACCATTTCGATATGTGCGCGCACTCGGTCAATGTATCAAAAATACCCTGAATAGAATCATCCTTCATGGCGACCAAAAAACAGCTCGACATCTGGGGGCGTTTCGAGCCCGCGTTGAAAAGAGTAGGTGTCGCGTGAGTAAAATACTTTTGGGACATGAGGTCATATGTTTCTCGGACCCGTGCCGAATCACTTCCGTGGATGGCCAGGGCGACCCGCATAAAAAGATACTGGGGCGTCTCGCCAGGGCCCAGATAACTCTTTTGGAGGGTCTTCATTCCAAAGTATCCAAAGAGATAGTCGCGTTTGTGAACGATCCAAGAGTCCATCTCGAGCGAAACTTGACTCATTAACTCATCACTTAATAGTCCTCTCAAATGGAGTGAAACCATCGCCTCGCTAAATGCCTTGGGACTATTTTTTTGAAGATTAGAAACTGTTATACGCATCGCGAGCGTCTCGTAGTCGGGATCTTCCGTAATCATACCGACCGCGACCTCGGCCGTTAGGGTGTCGATTTCTGATGTGGAAATACCATCATACATACTTGTGAAAACTTTTTGGGCTACCTTTTCGGCTTGAATATTTAGAGGCTGAAATTCAGGCGCTTCATTGAGTTTCAAAATTCTTTTTGTCACCTTGTCGAAAAGCATAGGCGCTTCATCTCCGGTTCTCTTGATAACCTTCATTATTGTCATGTTTACGCTCTGTACTTTTAAGCCCTACTTTTTTCCCGGGGAATCGTATAATGTATGACGGCCGCGTGAAGCGACTCGGCATCCAGACCCCGTTGAGTCTTGCATTTTTTTCTGATTTCAATCGCGAGAGCATTCACAATGGCATCATCAGTACTATGCGCGAGAAGACCGGATATACCATCAGCCGTCAGAGCGATCCGGACGTCCAGGCACTGATGCGCAAGGTCTATACCGATATGTACCGGGATCCCAACACGGACGTGACGAATCAGGTCAATGCCATGAATAAGCAAGTTATCAAAGAGGCTACGGCGACAATATCGACCGGCATGCTCCAGCAGATTGTCTACCTGCGGGACATTTCGGGCAATCCCACGCCCCTCGCTCCTCCGCTCAGTACTAGCACATACGGCAACAAGCTGCCCTACAATACCAAGATTGCTTTTTAAACTTTTCTTTCATAGTATTAAATGCGCGCTCTCTCGATTATACTCTTGTGCTGCCTAGCATTTTTCGTTATTGGCGTCCTCCAGGGTATGACGTGCGAGCAGAAGGACAACAAGCCCACGGCCTGTACCCAGACCTGGGGCTCCGTCGCGTGCGTCATTTGCTTGATGACCATTTACTATCTGTACAAGAAGAAGTGAGGCTTAGAGAATTACGAGGAATTATAACTAATGAACAAGTACCGTGATGAAACGGCCGAGATGTGTAAGCGCAAAGGCTGGGACAAAGCACCTGTTAGCATAGTATGGATGTTGTTGAACGAAGAAATGGGCGAATTGGCCTCGAGTATCCGCCAAAATCAAAAAATTTACCGCAAGACGGGACTAAAAAAAGAGCGCGGAACTGATGTCCTAATGGAAATGGGTGATGTGTTTAGTTATCTGTTTCAGCTCGCTCATATGCTCGACGTGGACCTGGACACGATGTGGGAACTTCACCGTCAAAAAATCAAGACTAAAACATACAAAAATAATGTGATCGTATGTTAATGGCGAGCCGCCTCCGTATGAATGATGATGTTCAAATGAACAAAATTAATGTAACTACATTTACGGGAGATTACGGAATCCCGCGAGACGGCTTTCCTAAGAATGTCGTAGTCGATAACAAAAACTATTTTACACAGCGGGACGAAACCCAGACTATGTATGATGACCCGCCCGACATTGATACTATGGCCAATTCGGAACTATCAGGCCCAATGTACTTAAAGACGGTCGAGGCCAAAGGTCAGGTTCCTTTCCTTGGGTTTCCGGCTCGTAAGTTTGAGTATGGTGACGGCCGTGTATCGTGGTTCCGGCCTTATATGCCCTGGTCATGGATGGGCAAGGGCGCGAAGCCGGGCAGCTCCGTGTGGAGCACCACCGAAAATGCTTCTACTAGCACCTCTACATTTTCGGTCATGCGAGACAATCAATTTTTGTTTGCTTTAACATTTGTGGCTCTAGTACTATTTATCGGGTCCAATAAGATTAAATAGGCAGAACCTTTGGAGCGACCACCTTGACGAGTTTTTCGGCCAGCTGAGATTTTTCAGTTGATGACCGTGTACTCAATTTGGGGCAAAAATGAACCTCAAGCTGAATACATCGAGCACAAAAATTCATTTTACATTCACGGCACACAAGCATCTTGGGCTTGTGGAGGCACTTGAACCCCTGGCTCATTTAGTATTTCACACACAACTTCTTTAGGTTCGGGATCATCCAGAATTTCACAGAGCCCATTCTTGCGCCCGGCCTGTATGCGGTTCCAGATGGACTCCATAACGGGAAAGTTGCGCTCGAACCAGGTCCGATCGCGTTGGATCCGAACAACTACAAACTCTTCGGGGGTTCCCGAAGGTCCTGCCGGGCGATACTGAATAAAATCACACTCGTCCAAGTCGGTCACTTCGAGCAAAAGCTGAATTTGAGGCATATAATGCTTTGGAACCTTTGGCTCGATCTTTCGAGTCAGAGGGCACTTGATCTCGATGAGAAGACCATCTTCGGTTATACCATCGGCCGAACCTCCGAGCCAAGGATAATCCTTGTGCCGAACGATACCAATTTCGTGAGACTTGCGTCCGGTCCTCTGGTCATAGAGATCTCGGACAAGAGGCTCGAGAAGCGTTCCATGGGCCGTCGCGGCGTTTCCGGCCCACTGGGTCCTGAGAACCTTCTTTTTTATAAAAGATTCAGGACTTTCATACCTGTTTTCACCGAGAGCACTCGCGACATCACTGGCCGTTATCATATTCTCTCGTTCTGCTAACCATTCCTCAGATCTTTGTTCGGCATATGTCGCCGCGAGAAGTTCACGGACCCTGAGTATTGTTCTTTGGGACATTCTTATTCTTAAATCGCGGATCCGTCTTAAGTACAATTTCGGCCGCATTTTGTTCGGCCTGTTTTTTGGTCGTCGCACATCCAAATCCACACACCATTTCATTAACTGTTACGGTAATTCCAAAACTTCCATAATCCGTGCTGATGACTTTGTACTCTGGAAGGGCGTATTTGAGCGCCTGAGACCATCTCATCAATTGATCCTTGTAATTGTCATCGACGAGTGAAGTTGTCACCTTTGTGAAAGATTCTAGAATGAAGTTTTTTGCATGGACCATTCCGAGATCGAGATATATGGCGCCCACGACCGCCTCGAAAACATCCTCCATAATGTGCTCATTCGAGTTCCATCCATTTCTCTCGCCTTTTTCATCCATCAAAATTAACTTGTCGAGGCCGAGAACCTTGGAAATCTCGCAGAGTGTTTTGCCTCGGACCATCTTGGTACGGGCCTTGGTCAAAAATCCCTCTTGTTCCTTTTCGTGAAGATCAAAGAGGTGCTTTGTAATTATAAATCCAAGTACAGAATCCCCCATAAATTCGAGCGTCTCATACGACCCAGTCAGACCTGAATATCGTTTCAGGGCTGACTTGTGCGTGAATGCGCGTTGATACAGATCCATATTTTTGACTTTTGTTCCCACAAGGGAAGATATATGTTCACGTGATAACACACGTGGAGTCTCCATTTATAATACTAAACAATATTCTGTTTAAGCCTTGGTCGCATCCTCGGACTTGGCCACCTTTGGGCGAAGCTTCTTCTCCTTTGGGGGGGCCGGCTCGACCTCCTTTTTTGCCCGGGGCTTCTTCTCAACCTCTGGCTTGACATCCTTGATGTAGTGAGGGTTGATGTATTTCTGAATATTCAGAAACGTCACCTGAACATCCTCGGGAACCTTGAGCAGATCCTGAAGCGCCACATCGAGCGTAATCTTCTGGCCCGCCTTGAGACCCTTGGACTCTACATAGGCATTAATTGCCTTGGTCACCTGAGACCGCGAAATCTTGTCGGTCTCGCCCAGGTTTAGGAACGCGCGAAGCTGGGGCGTCACATCGAGAGGCTTGTTGAAACCGTTGTTCTGGGCACGGACGGCCGCCTTCTCACCGGTCGGGTCCTCAATGTGCTGGCGAATCTTGCGCACATCCTTGCGCAGGGCCTTGATCTCCTTTGCGAGTAGCTCGAGTGTTACTGGGGCAGTAGACATTATAACCTAATGGAGACCGGCACCTTTAAGCCTGTTTAATCGAGGAACCCGGCCGCTATAACAACAATTAACAAAAATATGAATAAAGAAGCAAGGACTTGCCATACCTTTTTATCGGGCGGATCGGTTGGACCCGGATAATCACTTGATCGCGTTTGACGTATTTTTGAAGTGTTTTGATCTATGGGATCCATAGTTGTTCCACCACCCGAAGCACTTCCGCCCGGCCCAATTGTAGAGGTCGTGGAAGTTAGTTCCTGCCCAAAACCAGGTGGAAGTGTCGTTCCTCCTGTAGCGTGTAATTCCATGTTTAAATTCTGAGACTGGCCAACATTCTGACATCTCGGAACACAGCAGCCTAGATTACAGGGATATACCAGACCTGATATCTTGTCGACATATGCACATATAGTCGTCCAGGGATCGAGCGGATCCGCGAGACACACGCACCCTTTGTTTAAAAAATCCTGATTACATGCGTCCATCTAATGTTAAAGAAGAAATTTATGTATAGTACAATGGAGTACGGAAAGCCTCAGAAGTTGCCGGATGGTCGTTATTTTTTGAAGATCGGTCCGGATGTTCGCAAGCAGGCCAATGGTCTCGTGCTTCAGGACTCTCTCGATTCGCGCCACCCAAATTTCAAGATTGATGATCCAGCCCAGTTTAATGAAATTGATACCGAGATTTTGACCAAGGCCAAGGAGCTCAAGGTGGAGTGGTTTGGCAAGGAGCTCAGTGATGAGACAATTGCCAACGCGTTTCAGGAGAGCGTGACGGATGGTGTCCTGGGAACTTCACTCGCGATGTTCAAGGGTCAGTCCCAGACTCTGGCGTTTGATACCCAGAAGAACCCTCTAGAACTCGCGGATGTCAAGGCCGACACAAAGTGCGACGCCGTGTTCGAGTTGGCGGGCCTCTGGTTTCTCAAGAAGTCTTTCGGGCCAATTTGGCGAGTTCTCCAGGTCCGCGTTCGAACGGGACCCAGGGCGCCCGAGGTCCCAAAGACGTACCTTTTCGCCGATGAGGTCGACGAGGTATCCGAGGATCCAGCAGATTATCTTGACTAAATATAAAATGAAAACCAAGTCCGTGGTACTATACGCGCTTATAGCCATCGCATTGTACCTCATGTTTTTCCGTGGTTCCAGCGGGTATCGGAATATTCCAGGGGGCGTGGTGACGGCCCTTCCGCGCCAGAGTGGATCCGAGCGGTCCACGGCTTTTTCTTATGGGAAGGGTTCCTTCAGTCTGTGGGGTGACGATATTGGAGACCAGTAAAAAAATATCATTGACTTATAATAAATGGATCGCAAGAGCATAGCCATCATGGTTTTGGCCGCCATAATTGTTCTGCTGCTTGTTCGCCCCCAGCGCAGCGGATATTCTTCATCTTCGAGCGAGCCGGTGGGGTATTCTTTAGGTAATACGAATTATAATAACAACGGAGCCATGGGGTTCCAGGAGCGCGGGTCATCTGGCGGCGAGGCGGGTATTCAGGGTGAGAATGGCCTAATGCCCGCTATGTTTTCCAGCGGGAGCTCGAAGGCTGCCCCGGCAAACTCGTCGTCTCTGATCCCTCGCGAAGTTGTACAGACCGAGGATTTTGGTCAGTTCAGCCCCCAGGATATCCTCAAGGGCCAGAACTACCTCGATCCCCGTAGCCAAATTGGCTATCCCGAGACATTGGGTGGAAATCTGCGCAATGCAAACCGCGACTTCCGTAGCGAGCCCCTGAACCCACGGACTCCCGTATCCATCTTCAACCTCAGCACCATCCCTCCCGACGTCATGCGTCCCAAGTTTGAGATCGATAACGAGTATCAGTAATTGCGTAAAGAAGCGTATAAACAAGTCCTATGGACATATTATAATGGAATTTAAACAGGCAATGACCGAGTGGGTCGGTCTAAAGACCCAGCTCGCCGCAGCTCGCAAAGATCTCTCAACGTTGAATCAACGTGAAAAGGAGCTTCGCCAGTTTGTGACTGAACATATGGCCCGGAATGAAATAGATACCGTGCGTGTCCAAGAAAAAGTCAAGGTAAATTTGAAAGTAAAAACGACCAAGGGGGCGCTAACCAAGGATGTCATCAAGGCGGGCCTCCGATCATTCTTCGGCGGAAACGATGCCCAGGTCGAGGGCGCCTTCCAGGCTATCCAAGATGCGGCCCCGACCAAGAAGAAGGCTGGCGTTACGGTCACGGGCTTAAAAGTCTAAAACGTGTAAATAATAAGTAAAATGGGGATCAATGATGAATACTCTAGGGATGCCTATCTCGGCGATCACTACGCTTACGATTCGGACGAATCTGATGACTTTGATACGGACGTCCATCCGGAAGACTGGCAAGACTTGTACTCGCAGGAACTTTTGGATGGATGGATGAATATTCGCCAATATTTAGATGAAAAGTATTTGCCATATCGCGCAAACTTTCCAGAATTTGTTCAGCTCGTCATGTTGCCCGGAAATTGGTACTCGACGCATGAACCAACGACTCTCCAGCTCGAGATGTGGAACAGAATCAAAAACTTTCCGATCATTCGAGAGAGAGTTCTGGCCGAGAACTTTTACGCTTGGTCCGAAAATTATATAGGTTAAAATTAAATGATTGACATAACAGGCCCCAAAGTTCTCGTTCCGGCCCTCCTATTCGCGGTCCTTAGCCCGGGTATGCTTCTGGCGATCCCGGGAAGCGCGGGCCTCGTAGTTCAGGCCGCCGTACATGCTCTCGTACTAACAATTCTTTATTGGGTCTTGGCCAAGTTTGTCTTCAAGGTCGTCTTGACCTCGGCCGATCTCTTTGTTCCGGCGACGCTCTTTATCCTCTTGACGCCCGGGATCCTCTTGACGCTGCCTCCAGGCTCGGCGGGAGTCTTCCGGAGCGGCCAGACGGGCCCGGCTGCGGTCGGTGTCCATACGCTCGTGTTCGCAGTTGTATTCGCTACATTACGCTCATTTTTTCCACAGTATTATTAAATGAAATATTTAGCCATCGGCCCCGGGGCCATGGGATTTTTCGCAATGTTGGGAGCAATTTCAAAATTAAAACAATTGGGCCATTTGAATGATCTCGAAGAAATATCGGGCTCATCATCGGGCGCCATACTCGCGGCCGTCTTTCTTCTTGCAAAAGGGGACACGGTTAAATTGCTTGATTATGGTCTTACGATTCAGACGAAAAATATAATGAAGCCAAATATAAAAACTTTGTTGAACGGTTATGGTCTCGTGGCCACATCTAAACTCAGAAAACTTTTTATCCAATGTTTCAAGTATTTTTCAGGAAAAGAGGATATGACCTTTGGCGAACTTTATGAATTGAATCCGATAAAACTACACATATCGGCATTTTGCGTCGATACTATGAAGACGGTTTACTTTTCGGTCGACTCGACGCCTTCTATGCTCATCATAGACGCGCTCTGTGCATCGTGCGCAATGCCCTTTCTCTTTGAACCCCTCAAACTGGACGGATGGAATTACATAGATGGAGGGGCCGTCGAAATGAATCCGTGCGGTCCTTTTATCGGAAAAGGTAATGATATTTTGTCTATCATATTTGATTATGAAGGACCGATGCCCGAAATCAAAGATTTGAAGAGTTATACCCTTAGTATTTTAGAAATGACTATGAAACTTCGACACTTGTACTCCGGGCCGACACACCGTATGAATATATCAGCCACGGATGCGTTTAATTTTAATGCAACTCAGGAAGCCAAGCTCAGACTCTTTCTTACAGGATTTTCTCAGACAATTATAAAATGACCCATAAGGACATGCGCTCGAGCCACGTGCGTCGATTGACCCGTAAGCGTATAGTCGTGTCCAAGAGTCCCGGCCGAGCGAGCTATTCATATGTCCGCAAGGCAAAGACCACCCGCGTCCGCGGTGTTCCCGCCTATGATGTCGGAACTATCGGCAAGTCCAAGAAAGTCATAGGCCCTCTCAAGGCCGGTATGCTAACCAAGTATGGCTATCACCCAGTCGAGGCCAAAACCAATCGCCACAAGTCTCTGTCGAGGGGAATAAGCAAAGGTGAGCGCCCGATAGACGTTATGCGCCGGCTCGTCGCCATCAGCACCCTAACGAAGCGCATGGCCCCCCGGGCCTCTCGCATCTATAAATCTGATGCGATGTGGGTCCGCACAAAGTACGCCAAGTCTTTTAAAACCAAATAAATTAATGTAGGTCCATAATAAATGTCGACCCGACACGAGAGCAGGTCGGCCTACATTAAATCTCAACGTAATAAGTATATGTCGATGTATGGGCGATTACCAGGAACGGCCTCTCCGAACCGGGCTCTGGCCGTGCGTTCACCCAGTCGGTCGCCGAACCGGGCTCTGGCCGTGCGTTCACCCAGTCGGTCGCCGAACCGGGCGAATTCGGTCCAGAGCCGCGCTGGTTCAGTTAACCTTTATGGCGGGCCGAGGGGTGCGACTCTCGTCCACAAACGTCTACGGGCCGGTCAGGTCCGAAGCATAATATTAGTCATAATTTCAATACTCATTGCTTTGGCCGTAGAAAGAAAAGCACGCGGTCTGTCCGGAAATAACGCTCGCAAATATGGAGTGTATGTTCTAGGAATATTCAAGCGATTTTTGGCGATAGTCAAGTACTTTGCGGGCTACGAGCGCCACATCGAAGCGGGAGCGGCCGCAATAGCGACAGTCATTGCGCGAAAGATGACTTCAGGAAATATGAGACTAAACAAGTCGAATCTTTTCATGGGCGTCGGCGCGTACTCAATGGCCTATAGTACTCGGTCCGGATTTTCCAATTTTGTAAATCACATGAATAAACGTAGTAATTCTTATTTCCAGATTCCAGGAACACAGTTGGCCCTAAATGAAAAGATACGGGCCTCGCTCATAACTATGCTCGCATGGATGATTTCTTCACTAAATTTCTTTGCAGTTTCGAACGCTTGGGACATTCTCAAGGCTGAGTTGCAGATTCGCGGAATAACCCGTATGAATCAAAGTAGTTTAGCAAATGCCGGCCGGAACACTTTGCGTATGACTTAGAGACGTGATCCTTGACATAACCAAGAATGGAGGAACTCATTCGGACGATCGCCCAGGATGTATGGGCTAAACTCGGACCCGGATACTCGGAATCCGTATATCACTGTGCGTTCGAAGTGGGTCTCCGGCGAGTCGGCATCTACTACGAGACCGAGCGCATAGTACCTGTATTTTATGATAACCAGAATGTCGGGCACATTCGGGCCGATATTATTGTAAATCGCGAGGTTGTTCTGGAACTCAAGTCGGTTAGTAAGCTCAATGAGGTTTACAGAATTCAGACCCGGAATTATCTAAAGTTTTTAGATCTCGAGGTTGGCTTTTTGATCAATTTTCCTGACAAAAATGGACCAATCGAAATTGAAAGAATCGAGCGCGAAAGATTCCCAGTTCCGGTCGTTGATAGAATTGACTGCTAAGCGGTCTTGAGATATTCCCAGCTTAGTTCCTTGCAGATTTTCTCCCAAATTTGATCTTGAATATAGAGCTTCTCTTTTGACTTGAGAAGCGGAAAACATGGCAAATAGTCATCTTCCCCTAAAAGTTCACAAAACTTGTAGAGGACGTAAGAATAACTTAAAAAATTTTTTCTCGATTCGGGCTTGTGTCTCTCGAAAGGTTCTTGGATCTTATGAAACATGAGGCGGAGTCGATCTTCCAGGGCCTGAGGCATCGTCGGGGGCTGGACCCCGTTGAGTATTGTCGAAATGTATGGGACGTGCTCGTAATACTTTGACTTGTTGAGTTTCTTTAATAAACCCTTGACCTTTTCGTGCGTTATCTCTGACAGATCCTTGATCTTTTGCTTCTTGAATTCGGTCCTAAGCTCCTCTATGACCTGGATGGGAACGCTCGTAGACTCCTTAGCCTGAAACTGACTTATCCATTCATTGAAATGATTCTCACGCTTGTAAGAGTACGTCACGTTCTTTTCAATCTCCTGTTCTTCTTTAAATCCAACCTCATCACCCAAAATATAAGTCGTAGACCCACAGTTTGTACAAATTTCGTCGCTCAGGGCCGAATCAAAAATCATCGTAAAATATTTACCACATCCCCTACATGGTCTGAAATGAAAGTCGACGACCGGCTCTGGTTGACTATAATCATCCTCAACCTCTCTCATGTACTTTTTAAAGATGTCATTCCGTCTGGTTCCTTTGCGAACGGTCATATCGAACCCGAACATTTTCTGGGACGACTCTTCCGAGGTCGTTTCGGCCGTGTATTCTTTTAATATCGGAACACAATTCAACAAAAAACTTACCATTTCATCTTGGTTCTGACAAGAATCCATTCGCTCTTTAAATCGAGCTTCCATAGACCTCTAGTATTTAATCTTTTTAATTATAAATGGTCAATTCAATTGTAGTTCCGGGCCTGGCCGTGGCGCTATTAACTGCCCTCCAGATGATCGCCCAGAAGCACATAGCCCACCGCATGAGTCATCAGACCCTCTTTGTTTTGGCCTCTCTGGGATACTTTATAATGACTCTTTTTTACATAGGTTATCACAAAGAACTTATACAAAAAGAGGTTCGAACGGTCATTACGCCCGTAATTCTCATATTGACCTTTTCGGTCGTAGTTGGTTTTGGAGCGAACATGCTCTATTTTAGCATACTGAAAGATGGTCAGGCTTCTCTGCTGGCCGCCTTGACCTCGACGGCCCCGTTATTTGTGGCCGGTCTGTCGGTCCTGGTTCTCAACGAGGTTCTGGAACTCAGGCAGTTTGCGGGAATAGCGGCCATAGTGGGCGGAACTGTACTCCTCAGTCAATCTTAGGGGCCAGGTAAAACTTGAGTTCCCCTAGGTTGGCTATTGTGTATCTGAAAATTATGGGCATATTTTCATTCTCAGAGTCCTGCATAAGTTGAACGCTCGAGCACATACTCGTCGCCTTGGTGAAAAGGTTTATGTATTTTAGACTAAAAATAGATCCGGTCCTCTTGACCGACTCTGGAAATTCGATGATGGTTTTCTGGTCCGCAAAGTCTCCCTTGCAGCTCATCTCTAGATTTGTTCCGTCGCGAATAATACTCATCTCGGTTGCAAGGTTGCTCATGTCGCGGGTTATTCTCTGAAAGTCTACGGAGGGCAAGGTGGTCACGACATTCATCGATACATCCGGCAAGTCAAGCACGTCCTCATTGATATCGAGCAATTTTAGTCTAAAATTAGTGGATGACTTTTTTCCTGAATTTTCGATCAAAATATCCATGTAGTCCCGATCCTTGACATCGATGGTCAACGTGTCCGAACCGGTTATGGACTTGAGGAGCTTGAATATATTTGTCATGTTTATTCCGGCCGCAATCGGAATCGGACAATCGTACTCTTCAAAGTTTTCGGACCCGAGCGTCATGTCGACCAGCGTCACTCGGGCCGTGTCCAGTGTTAGGACTTGGACCCCTTTTGCCGAGAAATAGACGTTGACATCATTAATAATGTCTTTTAGGACCTCGAAGACGGACTTGAGGGCGGTTGCCTGAATAGTCTTTAGGTGCATTGAATAATTCAGTTTTTTATTCTCTATCTGGCCTTTTGATATGCGTCAGTAACACTCATCGAAATTCGTTCTTCCAGTTCGGGTGTTATAACCGGCTGGAGGGATTCACCATAACGGTCGAGTTCAAAAAGTGAGGGCGTCTCGGTTCCATCTATGTTCGAGACAAAACCGACCCCTTCCTCCCATGACTCGAACTCGACCGGGATCATGGATGTTAGCCAGGCCTTGACTTCTCCCCCGACCTTCATAACGCCATCATTCGTCACCAGGGTCGGAACCTTTGTAATTTTCTTTGACGGAACTCCACTCGTGGTTATGTTGTGGAACCGAACAATCTCTATGAGACTCGGCTGGGACTTTATAAACTGAATGATATCCATGGACCATTTGCATTTATCCGAATAGACCAGCAGAGCCATTTCTACTACAGAACATACTTTTTTGCTCGCAAAGTTTTTCGCAGTTCTTATTAATATGAAGGACTTGAGCATTTTGGGTCTCGCAGGTATCGCCCTTTTTTTGCTCTGGAACGGCTCCCGGTCCAAGTACACTCAGGAGTTCCTGACGGCCGAGCGTGTTCCCCCCAATGTGCTCCAAGCAATTATTGAAAAAATTCAGGAAAAGTTCCCGGACTGGGTTCCCCTCGAGACCCTGTTCATCAACCATAAGAGCGACGGGTCATACCGAGGCCGATTCATGTTCCTGAACACCCGAAAGTACCTAGCGACGCAGCTCGAGGTTAGCGCCAACGTGAACAAGGACGGTTCGGTCGAGATACTGTCCCAACAGGACCCGGTCGTTGAAGACTATGCCCGGGCATACAAGCCCGATGCGTATCAGCCATACTCTGAGATTAAGAATAGTATAGACTCTCAGCTCAAGTACGCCCTGTCCAAACCCATAACGACCCCTCCCCTCGATGCGTACAAGTATTAGATACAAATTCAGATCTAAAATTAGAGTATGCTGAGTGCCGAGCAAATTTCGGCCCTCGAAAGAAACAGGACAAATGTGAAAAAAGAAACATACCGGGCTATGCTCGAGCAATTTTCTCGTAAAATTCGAATGACCTATGAGCTCGGCAGACGAGAGGCCCTTTTGACCATTCCTCCTTTTATAATAGGATTTCCCAAGTATGATTTGGCAAAGGCTGTTATTTACATGTCCCGGCAGCTTCTCAAGCTAGGATACAACGTTGAACTCGTGGGTCCTCTGGATATGCGCGTCACCTGGGCCAAAGCCCCTCCATCCGCACAGCCCGAGGAACCCGACGAGCCCCTCGATATTTTGCCCGGACTTGTTAATCTTCAGAAGACGGCCCAACAATTGCGGAAACGTTGAAAAAATACTATAGTTGTCTACTAGAAATGGATCTTCTGAACGAGTCCGAGCGACGATTCACAAAGAAGCTCTGCGACGCTATGATTCCCGTTATGATTACGGCATTTTGGGAAATATGGCTCGAGGCCAAGAAGGAGTGTTCCGAAAAAAAGACGAACAACACGACAAAGGTCTTTCAGGAGCTCTTACGGGCCATCAAGACCTGGAACTCTTCAATTTCACTCAAAAATACAGAGGCCATAATTAAGAATCAGCCCCTTTTTCCCAATTTGTTGGCGGCCGTATTCGTTATACACGTCAAGATCCTGAGTTCGATCAGGACCAACAAAGATTCCAAAAAGATTTGTATAAAGCTTCCGGCCAACGATGTGTTTGTTCAGCGGTGTTATGAGGCCTGCGCCAAGGATCTCTACGAATCGCCCCTTATCATAACCGAGCCCCACACGGAGACCGAGCGCAACGAAGATCTTCACAAGCGGTTTTTCAAACATATATGCCAGGTCATAGAGGACCTCGTCCCGACGGCCGAGATTCTTCAGACCTATTTGCCCATGCCCGCGGCCGGTGAGAATCTGGACCTCGATCACGATGAAAATGAAGAGGATGAAGATGAAGTTCCGGACATGCTCAACGAGGACCCTGTCACAAATCAGGATCCAATTCAACAGGATAATTCAAATCTAGAATTTGGCAAGACTCCAGGGGGCGTGGATAACACGGTAACGGTCAACAACACGCTAACTCCTCCTAACATAGAGGGGGGAACTCCGGCACCCCAAGAGCAAAACCTATTTGACGATGCGGCCGAGTCCAGGACTCCAGGGCCTCAGCGTATAGAAAAGCTCGGCGCGTAAGCTGTTCTATAATAAATAGTTGTTTCTTTATAGAATGGAACAGTATTGTCGTGATCCGGCCAGTGCGGCCGTAATTGCCGCAGTCGCAACAATTGGTTATATTTATATCAAGGCCAAAATGAACAACGAAGGCAAGCTCAAGAATTCAGAGTTTGCTAAACCAGCAATTCTAGTAGCACTTTTGGTCTATTTTATAGTTGGCCAGGGTCAGGGCTCACAC
>Ga0007819_1000398_pt1 | contig 14701 bp, 24 predicted proteins | sample CryBogCBE07Jul09_FD_71203 | JGI IMG/M metagenome (GOLD analysis project Ga0007819, IMG submission 71203) | Freshwater microbial communities from Crystal Bog, Wisconsin, USA - CBE07Jul09 | ecosystem: Environmental > Aquatic > Freshwater > Lake | place: Crystal Bog, Wisconsin, USA | collected... | reverse complement strand
ATGACCTTCATGAATTTTGGATCGAAATTGGTCTCATGGAAACTTCATGAATTTTAGATCGAAATTGGTCTCATGGAAACTTCATGAATTTTAGATCGAAATTGGTCTCATGGAAATTTATGAAAGTTATAGACAACTTGCCATTAAGGAAACTGATATACTCTTTGTCGGTCGTCTAGCATCTTACAAATATTTCAATATGGATCAGGCCGTACTGAGTGCACTCGAAGAATTTGATAAATACATAAAGGATACAGATGTTTAATATTAAATGATCGGTATATTTTGCCTAACAAAGGACGACTGGGAGATCATTGAAGACTTCATATATTATCATCAGAGGATTGTTGGATATAGTAACATTTATATTATAGATAATGGTAGCACAGATCACAGGGTTCATAGTGTCTACAAAAAGTATGCTCCACTTGGACTCCACATTTTTTCAGAAATAGGCCCTTATCAACACGCCAACTTACTGAATAAGTATATAAATGTTTATAAACACCTATATGAATTTATAGTTCCTCTGGATTCAGACGAGTTTTTATATTCTTCTGTGGATCGCGAACTGGGAAACGATCCCAGCGACCCGGCCCATATAACGGAAGTCTTTCATAAACTACCCAAAAATTTAACATACTTAGGAATAAGTGAAAGCCTTACAACAATGTCCGCTCCTTTCACAACGATATACCCAGCTCGAGATCTCACCAAGTTCGAACTCACAACTGTTAAAAACAACAATTTATTCATAGAAAAGAGGATTTATCGCAGTGAAGCCTTCATTGGTATAGACGAAGGAAATCATAGCGGGAATGTTAGCCCAAATCCAGGTACCAAACCTTCGCTGACCCGTATCCCTATTGGACACGTACATTTCCACAATACAGGAAATTTGCGTAAATTTCAAAGAGACGCGAAATTTATGTCTGGTCGTGGGTATTCTGATACTACACGACCCTATAATGAACAGTATGACATGATATTTTTTATGCGAGGTAAGGAGTTTTGCTTTGATAATCACCGGGTTCTTTCATACAGTAAGAAAATCACAGAGATTCAACTGTTTGATATGTTTTTAAGATACAAGAAAAAGATTCCTACAAAGTCAGAACTTTTAGAAATGGTGGAGAGAACACACTGGAAGGGACGGTGGGCTGATATTTTCAATCAACTTACTAATGAAATTATTGATGGTGAGGTTCCTCAGATCGATGAAAACACTAGAATCTCTATTATATTCCAAGAAGAGCCCATAAATGATACCAACACGGTTAACTACTCATTTATTCAAGAAATATTGAAACAGCGTAAGACTTAATCATTATACACAATATCAAATGGCTTCTTACCATAAATGGCTGCTATATATGCATATGTCGAAAACCCGACGAGACCATCTCGCTTCCCACCTGTTATATAAACAATAGGACACATGCTCAAGAGAAACCATTTTAAATAAACTTTTTGTAAATTTTCAATAGTAGGTGTGCCTTGGTCCTGCGTCGATATGGTTGTGTACGGCATTTCAAGAACTCTCAACTTGTCGCCAAACTCTTCCACGAGTTGGCGAGTGGTCGAAATCGAGTCGGATGATAAGAAAACTCTACCAGGTACCGCGCGAATGATATCCTTGAACCTTTCAAGACCTTCGGTCGAGCAAAAGTAATGCATAGACTCGTCCCCGCGAGCATCCTTATATTGTCGCGAGTCTTCACAGTACGAACCGCGACGTATGGACATCGCGGCCACCACTCCATCGAGAAGGTACATGTGTTTAGAGATGAGTTCGCGCATGTGCGGTGTAGGCTCTACAATAGAGCATAATTTTGTATGAATAAAATTACAAGTATATGGATTTATAGTTATAGAAACTGGAGGCTGCTCGCCATCGTAAGATACCCGTGTAAACCCGTTTAGAACCATACAATTAGATAACTCATAATCGTACACATTATCATGAAGACATTTACACTCATCCGGCATAGACGTAATAAAAATAAGTAAATTTCCAAGACCGACTCCGTGTTCAGGTTTTTTTAATACGTATTTGCTCATGTTTTAATTTCAAGCCAAATATATCTTTAAATTAAACCAAGGCTTCTATAAAAAGACTTTGAAAAGTCTTTTAGACTTTTCGGTTTTGTTGGTCATTAAATAATTCAACTTGGCTAGCGCCCTAATTGGGAGTAGGAGTCCATAAAGCTGGATAGGCCGGGTCGGGTCGGTCTGTTCCTTCGGGCCATCTGAAAAGATACCCCGGAAAGGCGTTATCAATACTTGACGATGCGTCATATACACTCACATTACCAGGGGTTGCGCGTCCGCCGGGTAATCTCTTTATGCAGTCGCCCCCTTCCCACGAGTCGCTACACCTATAGCACTGTGCACCCTGTGCCTGAACCGACATGAGGTCATTAGTCGACGCGCACGAATATCCACTGGACCTGGTAGAACGAAGAATGTAGAGTATAACAGCAAGCACAATTATTATTACAAGTTTCTTATTCATCTACTAGTAGATATCATAATTATTTGTTATTGTCGGAGTTTTGCAGCTCCACCGTTTTCCTATCTTTGTAAATGTCTCATTCACGTGGCTGCGCAACTCAAGCAATGAGTTGACAATGACATTCGAATCTCGAGTGTTTAAGAATGTCTGGAAAAGGTCATTGAGTACGGCACAGTACATGTCAAGAACCTGCCTGATATCAGTCTTGCGCTGTCGAGCCTTCTCTCTTTGCTGAATTTTAGTCTTAAATATGTCATCTGTTATGTCGCCCAACATCAACTTAATTCGGAGATCCCTGTTTTCTTCTCGGTTATTGACACGGTATCTCGGGATCATAACGTGATATGCGTGTCCAAACGTTCGGCACGCATTTTTGATCAGATCCTTGTCTGGATTGGTTGCGGAAATTATAGACTGAACGATCCGCCAATCAGGGAATCCACCACAGGGAATATCACCATGGGCTCGCGGCAAGGTTCCAAGACGCCGCTGCATATCAAAATAGTGCGGATTGTGAATAATTCCAGATTCAATTTGACCCGTACGCCAACTGAATGCCGTATGACACTGCGTGCAGTACATCTGGTCGCATCCGCTGATCTTGAATATCATCGCGGCGCACCTTGGGCAGTTTCGCGAATCCTTTTCCAGGAGTCGCGCAGTTGCTACGTTATCAGGATTGCAGACGTGAGGAGCATCGCGCTCCTTTCCCTTGACCTCGTGACAGTCGGGACAGGCCCAATTATCGCACATACCGCATTTCCATGCTGAGCTGAGAAACCCACGACAATCCGCAAATGGACAGGCCCGCATAAACTGGCGCTTGTGATGCTCGAGTTCTGTTCCGGTTAACATAAATAACAACCGCCCCGATACCCACTCGAGATGGCCAATGTCAATTGATATGCAGCTTATAATTTTACGCTGCTCTTCAGCTTTCAGATGAGCATGTATATTGGCCTCGAACGCATCGTCAGTGTCAAGTTTTTCAAGCCAATAATCAATAGGTTTTTGATAAATGCGCAAATATCGAGCTTGTTCGGTCGCCAGTTTGTTTTTTAGGTCTGTTATTTCTTTCTGAACATTCCTATTTCTCTTTTCGACTTCGACAAAAGGCTGAGTGGCCGGCATGAGGCTTTTTTCGCGTTCAAAAAGGAGCTCTTCGCAACGAGTCTTATAGGTTTTGCTTATGAATTTAACAGTAAAATTAGAGCTCAGGATCTCTCGGGACCATCCTTTGCGACAAGACATGCAATGGGCATCCTCGGTGGTTCCTAAAAGGTACCTTTCGGAACATCCTGAACAACACTCGTATGGACAATACGGACATACAACCTTGGATCGAGTCGACTTGTTGTACTGTTCACAACAGATAGAACACTCGGAGCTCATTTCTTACTTTCTACAAGCTTTTTACTTTTATCAGGAACTCTTAAATGGGGGGGAACATAGGCTACTTTAATCCCGTGCTTCGAAATTACTACGGGTACGGTCAGGTCTTCCTCATCGGCTATATCGGCCCACGACACTTTAGGAGGGGTGCTCATTACTATTAAACTCGTAAATCTTTTAAGCTCTCTTCTTGACAGCCTTGATGACGGACTTGCGCTTGGTCTTGGGGGTTGGTTTTGAAGCCGAGGGCCATTTGGCGAATATGGCATCAAGAGCTGCTTGGCGCTCATCATCCTTCGCCTCTAGCATCTCATGGTTCCTTTTACACGTCTCCAAATACTCGTCTGAATATCCGGCAGCCTTGTACACGGCTAGACGCTCATCGAGTGGAGGACGCTTCGCGCCCCACTTTTTACCCAGGGCCAGAATCAGGTCGTAGTCTATTTTATCCTCAATAACTTTCCGAGGCTTGGAAACTTTGGGAGGGTGATTCTTGTTCCACTCGGCACAGCGCTCCAGAAACTTTGTGCGAGCGGGCTCCTCCATGTGTCGGGCCACGAGTTCATGCTCCATAGGGGGCGTCCAGTTCTTCTCGGGTCTTTTTATGGAATCGAGACCGAGACGCATCTTGTCTACTATTTTACCGACAACTCCAGGTGTTCCACTCGGGATAATCTGGTGTCGCACATCCACCTGCCATGACGAGTACAGTGCACCACCCGGCCCAGTCTGGGTCACAAACTGACCCAGGGGAGGCGGCTTGACGCGGGGAATCGGACGCTTGAACATTTTTTATATTTACCATGAAAATTAGGATCAAGTGAGGCAGCCAAGACATGAATTTTTCACGAGCCACGGTAGGAGATGTCCGAAATAGTCGCAGAAATAATCAGAATAATACACGTGTCTCTCGTGGTCTTTATTATTGGAACGCCTTTTTTTGGCGATCAATATTTATTGTCAATTCACTTGCTCATAGTTCCGTTTATAATGTTTCATTGGATCACAAATCAGTCAGTATGTGCTCTGACTGAATTTGAGAAACTTGCGCGAGGGATTAAGAATGATGATGATACTTTTTTTGGAAAGGTTGTTGGGCCGGTCTACAAATTTGAGACAAAGGGACAAGAAGATGGGGTTGTTTGGTTTATACTATTTACACTTTGGTTTATGACTATCTATAAGCTCTACTCGTCCTCGTACTCCTCCTCGTCCATCCCATCCTCGGACTCGTACTCCTCACACTCCGACTCGTACTCCTCCGCCTCGGCCAGGATGGCTGCCAGGCGCTGCTCTACAGACACCGCAGCCTCCCTGGGCTCGGGCTTGGAGACCGGGGTTAGCTCAAATATCGGGGTCTGAGTAACCAAGGGGTTTCCGTTCGACTGGCACAGGTCGCAGGTCTCGACTGTCATAGCCGAGAGCTCGTGGGTGTGGACCGGCTCGAGCGCCTTGGTCTTAGGGACCTTGGGCTTGGCGACCTTCTCGGCCTTCTCGGCTACGGGCTCCTGCGAGGCCTTTAGGTGGCGCTTGCAGAAGACCTCGCCCTTTAGGGCCGAGAACTTGCAGGGCTGCTTGGCGCTCGTTGTAGCGGTGCAGCACTGCTTCTCAGCCTTGGCCTTGGGAGTCTTGGTGGGCGGGGGCGCCTCCTCACCGGCAACCGTCACCTTAACCTCCTTGGGCTTCTTGGTGTACTTGCGGGGAACCTTGATTGCGGCCTCGGCCGAGCTTAGGTACTTTGCCTTCAGCTCCTCGAGTGGGAGGCCATAGTCAGCCGCGACCCGCTCAATGAAGACGCGGTCGCGCTCAGCGACCAGGGCATCGATAGCCTGAGCGAAGACAGTCGTGGAGGCCATTTGTTCTTAGGTAGGTGGCGTGTGGAGTCTCTAAGTCCTTTTGGGTGATCTTCTAGTCTCTTTCTTGGAGACTGCCCCTAACAGAACACGTTTTTTTAGTTAAAGGTGTCCTCCCGGACCCAAATATTACAGACATATTTAGTTCCCGACTCTATTGGGAGACCCGCATGAAGAGCCTTGGGATGACACGCGTTTCCACTCATCGGAAGGAAAAATATCGCGGAGCCAGGGTCGGCTCTTAATTTTAGATCTAATTCGGGAAAGTGAGTCTGACCTTGAGTGAAATCATCATTGAGATATAAGAGTAAAGTTCCGACTCTTTGACCTCCTCTTTTTTCAAACTCTTTACAGGACTTGTTATCTTCACAACAAGAATCGTGATGGGGTCTATAGTATGTACCGGGGGTGTATCTCACGACCTGTATGTCCTCGCAATTTTCATATGGTTTTCCGGTTAATTCCATCGCCTTGTGTATTAGCTTTTGGACCATGGGATCTCTTCTGGGAATCCAGGCCGTCTCACTTGTTCGGGTCGTATCTATTATATTTTCCGAGACCACTGTACTCCGAGTAAATGTGTTGTTGACTTTGTCTATTATTTGTTGACACTCATCCTTTGTTAACAAATTTTGGATCAAAATAGGCTCGGTCCATGAAGAACCCATATGGGAATAACCGCGCGCCCTCCATTCTGGTAATAAAAATAACCATATGGCCACGAGGACCAATACGACGACTAACAAGAGTCGTTCCATATCTTTTTACTTTATTTTTTTTAGGGCCCGGTTCACACCCTTGGCATTTTTCCTGGCTCTTTGAAGGTTCATATGGGAAACATTATTCAAAAGGGGCAAAGTCGTCTTTGCGATCGGTACTAAATTTTTGTAGTATTTTTTATGTTGACCTACAATTTTGAGGAGAGCCTTGGTGCGTTCGGCATTCTTGATCCCCTTTTCCTTGACTTTTCCGGTTATTGGATTTCGGTGAGAAATGAGACCCTTGTGAACAAACGAGCCGGATAAGAGGGCCAATGAATCTTTGAGTTGGTACCTGAGCCTCTGGATCGGGATCCCAATTTTGTATGAAAATGGGAGGTGGAGCATTTCTCTGGAAGAATTTGGATACACAGCCAGGGCCGTATCGACCAGATCTATAACTTCGTTGTGCCCGGACACAATCTGATACGTAATTACTTGATAGACCCTGCGGCCCGTCGAGGGAACCTGTATCCGCGGATTGTCATAGGGTGAGCGGGTAAAGCTGGACACCTTGAGCCGAGCATTTATACCCTTGTACTCGTTGTTGAGATATTTGACAAAGGACGTTAGGTGATCTGTCATAATTTTACGCATAGTAAAGACGTATGAAGATACCTCGGCATCACTATTGAGTTTTCGCGGAACCGCAAACGTAAAGTCAAAGTCAGAGGTCCGGCGAACCTTGGCGGACAGTGGCTGACGACGAGACTGAAGGTATAGTCGGACGGCCATACCCCCGGTGCAGAATATGGTAAGACCCCCGCCGTAGGGCCGAACGAGCCGAGTTTTACCCTTTGAAAAGTCCATAAACATTTTAGGCATTGCCCACTTGAAAGAACGTCGGGACACGACCGGAACGACCCCAGTAGATGTTGCGCGCTCTATGGTCTGATACGCATTTAAAAGCATAATTTCAGGATTAAATGAACCTCCGTGAAATATAGACTTTTTCTTCGGGGCGTAGTAGCCATCGTATCCTTCCGGTCGGAGGAATTCTTTGGCAAAATTAGTAAACGTCGCCTTGTTGACTACCCGGTAGCTCAAACGCTGACCCCGACGAGGGTCCGTCGACCTTGGAAGGCGCGCCCCTTCACTTTTTCCCAAGAGCAACTTGATTGCCTGGACTTGGTTTCCGACAGTGACTCCAGTTCCGAGCGCAATTTGAAGAAAGTTTTTGGTGACGACACTGAGAGGGTAATTGCTCTTGAGGAGCTTTTCTATATTTGCGTGGGTCAAATCAAAAAGCCGGAGGTTCTTTTTTATCCTGTATTTGCACGCCCGACCGTATTCTCGGGCCGTGTGGAGCTCTTCGGTCACATAGAATATTCTCGTGTCACGCAAGAGGGCCTGACACGAGACACCTAGACCTTTGTACACAATTTTGCCACTGGGTAAAATGGTCTCTGAAAATACCATATCTAATACATACAAATATATTTTCCTGTTAAAGATGTGGTTGTAGGTTTATATAATGAAATTTGCGGTATGCTCGTTGGCTATAGGAAATGAATATAAAAAATCTATACAATGGTGCACAAAAAGTCAGGAAGATCACGCAAAAAAACATGGGTACCCGCGTATAACGGACGAAACAGTATTCGATTCCGAGCGCGACGCAACGTGGTCAAAGATTCCCCTCTTACAAAAGTATCTAGACAGATATGATTATCTCATGTGGATAGACGGAGACGTTTTGATAACAAATCATGAAAGAAAAATAGAAGAGTTTATTGAGCTATTAATGCCTGAAAAATTTTTACTCATCGGACATGACTTTCAGGGACTCAATGCCGGTGTGTTTGTTATACGCAACTGTCCAGAGGCTCACGCATTCCTCAAGGATGTGTGGGATCGCCCTGAACTTGCCAGGGTACTTTTTCACGAGCAGACGTCAATAACAGACCTTTTACAGACAAAATACAGAGGAAAGGCCCAGATAGTTCCCCATAAATTTATAAATATAATGAATGCATATGATTTTAGAATGGATCCTATATCTCATTGGTTGCCGGGAGACTTTTGTATTCATTTTGCAGGAATACATGATATAGAAATTAGGGAAAAATTACAAAAATACTATATTGCAAATAGTTCTGCAAACTTTACCGGAAACTTAAGGATAACAGAATACAAACAATATAATGGAGAAGCTACTACCATCTATAATGCATAAGCACGGGTCCGACAAGGGAGGCAGCATGTATTCTAATCACAACTATACGTCCGTTTACGAGCCTCTTTTGTATCGTCTAAAAAGTCTTGGAAATTCTGTAAATTTGTTCGAACTGGGTCTTGGAACAATAAACCCTAACCTAAATTCAAGTATGCATTGGGTTCAGGGCTATATACCCGGTGCTTCTCAAATAGCTTGGTCTGAATGGCTACCTGAAGCTAACATATATGCGGCAGATATTGATTGTGATACCCTTTTCGAGACTGACAAAATAAAAACTTATCATGTTGATCAGACATCATCAGAGTCTGTTCAAGCCATGTGGTCTAAAATTGATGTAGATTTTGACGTCATAATAGATGACGGCGTTCATGAATTTGAAGCGAATCATACGTTTTTATTAAATTCTCACCACAAGCTAAAAGATGGAGGAATTTATATAATTGAAAATGTTTTAAATGAATCAATCCCATTTTTTGACAAAAAAGTCCCAGAATATTTGAGCATTTTCAAGAGTGTGTCTTTAGTTCCACCATGGCACCGAAATAATTTAGATAACAATTTGCTTATCATGATTAAATAAAGGAGTATATATAAAACAGTATATAATGATAATAGATTCGTTCATTTTTTATAATGAACTCGATCTTCTCGAGCTTAGACTAACAGTTCTCGACAAACGAGTTGATAAATTCGTACTTGTCGAGTCCGAGGTGAATCACATAGGTGAGCGAAAGCCTTTATTATACCATGAGAATCGTGAGAGATATGCACAGTGGGCCGATAAGATTATCCACGTAGTGGTCTCGGAGGAGGAAATGCCCGGTGGAGATCTCCATCCCATCGTCCGCGAAGATTATCAAAGATATACCATAACCAAGGCTCTCAAGGATATTCCTTCAGATGCGATCATTATGATGAGTGATGTGGATGAGATACCCGACCTCGATAATATTAACTTTAATAACCTTCCACAAATAGCATCAGTTCATATGTGGCTCTATATTCACTCACTCGATACTATATCGACCGATGAGCCTTGGTATGGAACGGTAATTACTACTATGGGAGTCTTCCGTAAGGCTGGTCCCTATTTTTTGAGAAACAACCGCTGGAGTTTTCCAACTTTCCAATATGCCGGCTGGCACATGAGCTATTTTGGTGGGAAAAATATGGTTATAAATAAACTTAGAACATTTTCTCATTCACAAGATGATGACGTTAAATTACTGTTCGAAAATCCAAATTTTGAAAATTCAATTGAAAAATCTATCAAAACGCACAAGTGGCACGATGGACGACCGTTGTATCCTAGGCCCCCCGAGGCGTCTCTACCAGGACCCATTGAAGTTCTGCGTCGATTAAACTTGGGGACCTTCCCATGAAGAGCTCTTTGAGCCTGGTAAGACCGCGAGCCTCCTCTTCTTTCAAAAATCTAAAAAAAGATCTCTTTTGCTTCTTGTTTGAAAAGGGCCCATCCTTGTCTAAAAATCCTTGACATACGGGCCAAGTAATCTCACGGAGTTCGCGAAGCTCTTCTTCGACATTTGTTAGGCGCTCGAGAACGTGTCTATGAAACTCCTCCATATTAAAGATTAGAGTCGAAGCTTTAATATGGAGTTTGATACGGTCGATGCCGTCGTAGGAAAATTTATAGTTAGCGTCATAGAGGATGATAACTATATAGGGGGGTGTCTTCGCCGAGGATGCGAATGGGATGGATGGATGCGACGCGATCTTCCGCTTATATATAAGCCCGGAACTGATATATTAGATATTGGGGGTAATATTGGCTGGAATGCTCTCATGTTTTCTGATTATGGTCCTGTACATACATTCGAGCCCTGGTTTTACTCAGTCATAAACAAGAATGTTGACCAAAATATTTTGCTAAACCCGATCGAAGTTCATCAATACGGCCTTGGAAGCAAAAATGACGAAATGATGATTTTTATTACAAAAAGAGAACCGAACGGATTGCGAAATTATGGAGCCGCATCTCTCGAACCAATACCCGATGAAAAACAACATCCAGATCACGCTGGCTACGAAAAAGAAGGACCTATTGTGTCTATCAAGAGACTCGACGATGTATATTCTGGAGTTCCCAGCGTCATAAAATTAGATGTCGAGCGCCACGAACTCGAGGTCATCAAAGGGGCCTGGCAAACCATAACCAAGCACAAGCCCGCGATGTACATAGAAATTCTGGACCCTTCAAATGACGAAATTGTGAAACTCCTAACCCCGCTAGGATACAAAATGATTCCTAGACCCGAACATAACTATCTATTTATCGCTGATAATTGATGCAAATGGCCGCACCGATAGCCATCAACAACCCGAGCCACTGGACCCAATGCGTAAATTTTTCACCAAAAATAAGAAAAGAGGTCAAGGCCCCACCGATAACGATCATAACTTCCCACATTATACAGGTCCACATCATCGTCTCCGAAGAAAGCGTCTTGACTAAAAAGGCCAGAGCGACTGCCCACGCCGCAAGACCTAACGCAAGGTGATGATTTGATCCATTGTCCGCGAACCATTTTAGATGAGTATTTCCCAACAACTCGGCCGCGGTCATTGCCACGACGAGTATGAAACTCATAACTACTGTTAACTTAGAAAGAAAAATCTAAAAAATCCATATGAATAAGGAAGTCGCCTGGACAGCTTGGGCGGCCTCATGGCTCGTCGTCTTCATTCCGCCCTATGGAAGACGCGGGGCCAAAGAGGTTTTTTTACGAGTTGCGCTTTCAGTTGAAACATTAGAGTTTAGAGTGCTGTGGCTCAATCATCAAATAAGGAAATTATTTGTTATCCAACCATGAAGTGGCTTTTTATAGGGCCGTCAATGCTGGCCGGTATGGGACAGGTTGCGAAGCAATACTCGGACTGTGTCGGTGGGGAATATTGTGAGATTGGTAATCCGCCACTCGGTACAAAATATGACAAAGGATTTGCTTTTGTACTGCCGGTAGTATCTCATCTAAATTTATTAGATCAATATAAACACTTTTGTAAGATCTGGATATACATGACAGTATGCGAAACCGAACCAGTTAATGAATGCTACGGAATTTTCAGCAGATATAAGACAATGCACGTTCCGAGTGAATTTTCAAGAAATATTCTGGCAAATCAATTTCCCGATATAAAATGGAAACTTCTGCGACATTGGTCCGAGCCCAAGCCTGTTAGACCACCGGCCCCGATCGTTCCGTATGTATTCTATACTATAGGAAACGCGATCGATCCTCGTAAGAATATTGATAGTATAATTGAGGCCTATTTAAGGTGTAATTTCGGAGACCGCGCCCATCTCGTTATCAAGGCTTCTTGCAACAGGCCTATAGAACAGAGAATCCCGGGAGTGACTATTATAGAAGAACTCTTGTCCAAAGAAGATCTCGAAAAAATTCACGAAAGTTGCCACTGCTACATCAACTGCTCGCATTCCGAGGGGGTCGGAATGGGGGCCGTAGAGGCCGCTCTGAGGTCCAAACCCGTCATTATAGCTGATTACGGGGGACTCAAAGAGTACGTTCGGACGCCATGGGTCGTTCCGTGCACGGTCGGACCTATAGGGTTTGATGATTTTTTGTTTAAAAAAGAACACAACTGGGGATTTCCAGACAAAACCGAACTTCAGAGATGTATTCAAGATTGTTTTGACAAAAAGGTGTCAACCTGGGACCACTCTCACACTATAAAACTGGTAGAGGAGGTGTCTACTTATTTGGGTTCAGAGCATTTGTGATCTGCTTAATTCCATTCGAGGCGTGCTTTGCGGCCGCGTTGCCGTTATTCTGGTACGCCTTGATGGATGCGAGCTGGAAATAGTTCGCGGCCTTTTTTAACGCATTCTTAGAGTTTCCAGGGGGGAGCCGAGAGGCTATAGCGTTTGTATTCGTCGCGGCCGTCCCAAAGTTGCTTCCGGCTATCCCGGAGTTCAAGGCGGCCTTCGTGGCGTTGGCTGTTGGGGCGACGCCTTGGGCCAGATTTGCATTTGCGGCGTTAATTTTGTTTGTGGCATTCACGGCCTTATTTAACGGCTTGGTTATTGGTGCAAGCTGATTAGACATTAATACTATTTAACATTAAAAATCGTCAGTCTTGTCTGGGCTAGGAGTTTCCTGTGAGTCAACCCAGTAGTGAGCCCCATAGACAACGATACCTATAATTATACAACTCGAAAGTAAAGAGCCCTTCTGACTGTTGAGATAAAGAACGACGTCATCAATGACCTTTACGCCCGTGGGCTTCTTTATAACCTTGGGGATCGCATAGACAAGGACAAAGTTTATGACTAGGGCGGCCCATACATAGTTCCAGTTGAACTCCATTATACTTATCCTGGAAAATAATATAAAGATAAATATTCTAAATTACTATAATGGAACATTCATGTGTTAATGGAATTGACTATACATTTGTTAATGGAACACGGGGAACTCTTAATATGGCCGATTCTTCTGCATTGGAACATTTTGCAATGAAGCTACTACCCGGATCGAAATATCTCGAGATAGGGTCTTACTTGGATGTTCCACATTAATTGTAGCTCTGAATTCGCAAGCTACTATATGGGCACATGATTTATGGGACTGGTCCGAACAGAATAATAATATGACTGAAAATGAAGATCTAAGAATTGAGAATTACTTTTACGAGTTTTATGACATGGTAAAAAAGAATAACATGATCCACCGTATAATTCCGATTAGGGGTGATTCTTTGTATACTGTAGGAATTCACGACAATAATTCGATTGATTTAGCTTTCATAGACGGGGACCACTCGTATGAGGGTTGTCTCGGTGACTTGCGCAACGTCTTGCCAAAAATGAAAAATAACGGAAATATACTTGCGCACGACTGTATTCCTGATTCAGAGTGTTTAAAAGCAGTCCAGGACTTTACTAAGGAAAATGGACTAACATATAAAATTATACCAACTACATGGGGTATGGCTCATATTAAACTACAATAGCGTGCTTCTTACAAAAGTCTCCGTGGGTCGCCTTGAACCCGCATCTCTTACCGGACAGGGTCATCGCCCTGCACCGCAAAGCATCGTTGACGACCGCGCGTCCCCTAGGTTTTGAGGCCACCGAGGCCTCTTTGAGCTTGGGTGGCTGCACGGTCATCTGCGTCCTGGGCCTATCTTCGCTAATCTTTAGAGAGGCTTCTCTCGCCTTGAGCATACTCGAGGCGAGCCTTTCCGGCTCGGCATGGCCCGTGGCCCGCGCCGCGCCAACGAGCTGGTCCCATGTTGGCCCGGCCTTTTTCGGCTCGCGAGTTCCGGCTGGCTTGGTGTACACTCTGGGAGGTGCGCGAAGCCACGAGGGAATCTCTTTGAGGGTAGGCATTTTTATTTAAATTCATGGTCAGTGTGTGTTAACCTAACTCTCACGGAACACGTTTTTTTTATTGACAGATACCAGGATGACGTGTGGAGAGGGCGCCCTCCAAACCCGAGGGACCTGTTGGTTTTTTTCCATAATAAATGGGTTTCTACTTTCGGATGCGGGTCAAAAGATTCTTTTTGCTCATATGCAAAAGTTTTACAACGGGCTTGATATAGCCGAAAAAGCCTATTTTGATGACGGGCTAGACGCTCCGTGCCCACTCAGGGCTAATATTATCAAAACAAAACGAATATATTTTTATAAATTTTTGGACCAATACTTGTGTTTTCGGTCCGGTCCGCGCTCAATGTCACTCAAAGCGGGCCGCTCGGCCCAGATCCTGGGAGGGGCCAGTCTTGCCGGAACTTTGGCCAAGGCTCATGGCGGTGGACAGGGTGCCTACCCAGGAGAGGAACTTCCCAAGATTCTAAAGCACCTGGGTATAACAAATTATCTTGTAGCAAATTCTGCTGGAGATCTTCCTCCTGAATACGCCAAGAAGCGTCCTCAGCTTGCAATCTGCAAAGCGTCCGGGCGAAATGCCATGTCGAAAATCCCAAAGTTTAGACCAAAATCATATGATCTCATGTGTTG
>Ga0007819_1000387_pt1 | contig 14841 bp, 26 predicted proteins | sample CryBogCBE07Jul09_FD_71203 | JGI IMG/M metagenome (GOLD analysis project Ga0007819, IMG submission 71203) | Freshwater microbial communities from Crystal Bog, Wisconsin, USA - CBE07Jul09 | ecosystem: Environmental > Aquatic > Freshwater > Lake | place: Crystal Bog, Wisconsin, USA | collected... | reverse complement strand
TTTGAACCGTATACTATGAGATTCCCCTTGTCGATCGTCGAGGCCTGATCAGGACCCCCGTCAAAGAACGAACCATTCTTCAGAATTAGAATAATCACCACGACCGTAAGCACACCGACAATGAGCATAAGAGTCTTCATTATCATTACTAACTAAAAATTTTACGAGCAATATTCACTTTTGACCGAAGTCCCTTGATATTCTTTTTGCGATTTACAGCGAGTTTCTTGAGCTGTTCCATACTCAAGTGGAGGTCTGCATAGACCATACGCCCCTTGTTTCCCATAATTTTAGGACGTCCTGAATTGACAGTTACAACTTGTATTTTTGGCTTTGAAGGGATGACTGGGACCCGAACTGCGCTGGGAGACCTGCGGTTCATATTCATCCCGAGTACTACGAAACGTACAGCCTTACTTCGGGCCTTGTTCCATGCGCTGTAAAAATTGTTCCCAGACTTGGCCCCATTTTCTTTCCAGTAATACTCGATGAGTTTTTCAAACTTTGCACTTTTGAGAACATTTGCGGGTATCCGGCTCTTCGTCTTTCTTCCGGGCTTGAGTTTTTTCAGGGCCTCCCTGAGCTGAGTAGGTGTGATAGCCGTTCGGGGCCGTGCCTTTTTGAGCCGGTTTCGAGCCGCTCGTAAATTCGCCGAACTTACACGCTTTGCCCGACGGGTGATAGGTGGTGACCGCTTAATCTGGCGGAGACGAGACTTTGCGGTCATGAGGTTTGCCGAAGTGATGCGCCGGACCTTGCGGAGGCGGGCCTTTCCAGCAACGAGGTTGGCGGAAGTGATGCGCTTGACCCTTCGCACTCTCTGTTTCCCGGTAATATATGGGTGCTCGAGGACCTCTTTAAATGTTGGGAGGCCGGGACATGGATCTCCGTACTTGAGGCGCCACTCATTCACATGGACATCCGTGGCGTCACGATACCCCATAGGAATAGCCCAGTCAAGAAATGCGAGCGTCTTTGGGAACCTCCCCTTTTTCACAAAGTTTCTTATATTATTTAAGAAAAAGTGATAATCGTATCGAAGATCAGTCTTTGGACCAATTCCCCACTTTCCGGCTATATTTGTCCCATTGGCCGTGTTGACAGCAGGATTCGTTCCAGTTCGCTCGAGTCTTGCCCAGCCAAAATCCCCAATAAGAAAACCCCTCTTAGAGACCATGACATTTGCGGGCCACAAGTCATTGTGTCTGAATTCTGGGTGCTTTTTATAAATTTTAGCAAGGGCCCCTATGACTTGCGTTATAACATTGTTCATGGTCGCGTCCGACTTTGCGTGCTGTGGAAGCCAATCATCCAAAGAGCCCCCCTCGCAAAATTCCATAAAAAGAATAGACTGGAGGGACTTGTTGTATTTGCTCGAATTTTGGACATTGGCCATATTCATTGCAGAGGGCGCAATAAAGTCTATGCACTTTTGAAAAGTGTAGGGTTCGACCACTCCCTCCGGACACGCCTTGAAGGCTGCCGTGTGAATGTCAAACTCAACAAGGGCCGGCTGTTTCTCTCGGCGGTGCGCAGCCGCAAGATCGCGCGGACAAACTTTTGCTGCAAAACCAGCTCCTTTAAATACAATACCCTGTCTCCCTTTGCCGAGAAGCTTGAGATTTTTGCCGCTCGCACAAGAAAACTCACCCGCATATTTTGGTGATCCTGCGATGTATGCAGGATGGGGCGGGAGAGGGATTTTCTCGGGGCTTGGCCTAGCGACCTGTCGAAACGCGTGCATGGCAGTCATATAGTTTGGAATTTTCTTCGAGTTCTTTTTGCGGGAAGGGCGCAAATTTGTTTTTTGTAAGAGCCACTGAGTGGCTTCTCTTTTTGTGCGCACGTAGTTTGGTACATTGTACTCAAATTTACCCGAGTTAGTTACACGAAAGATATACCTCTTTCCGGGACGATTGGTGACGAGACGAAACTGACCTGCCCTAATCCAATTCATTCTATTACACTACACTATTTTTTTTGAATTACTGATCTGGATCCGTCTCGTACTCTACCTCGCCCTCCGACCCTGCCGCCTCTGCAGTCACCACCGGCTCATCCGCAGGCGCAAGGAAAGCGCAAGGCTTGAGCTTTGTGGTTGGCGCCAGCATAACCTGATGGACCCGAATAGACACTCCTACACCGAGAGGGCTGCACCAAATCGAACCGATATCGATAATTGCACTGACCGTCTGACCCTTTGACAAGTCCGAGAGAGGGACCACCTCGCGGTTCGAGTTGTAGGCCTCGGTACCGAAGGAGCCATCCTGATTGGTCAGGACCTTGAGGTTCAGAGAAGGCGAGTAGCCCTCCTTGGCCTTCTTGACAATTGGCTTGTACTTGTCGCCCTCGACCAGAACAGTCCGAGACATCTTCTTACCGAAGAGAGCCTCAGAGTTGGCCTCGACGAAATCGAGGACCCGCTGATCGAGCGCCTTGAACGCCTCGACCACCTCGGGCTTGTCGAGGCTCAGGGGAAGGGACCAGGACTGAATCTCGCCCTTGTCATTCTTGAACGGGCTCAGGCCGACGAATGCCCGAAGCTGGGGAAGCTGGAAGATGAGCTTGCCACCGCCAGCCGCGTTCAAATAGACCGTCTTGCCACCGCTCTTGTTCTTGCGAATCTCGCCGAAGGCAATCTCAGAAGGCTGGAAAGAGGAAAACATACGGAGTGCCATTTGTGCTTGTTCTATGGATACTATGCACTTGGCCTTTAACTGGTGACATGGCCCGAATTTTTTCCCTTGCTCTACAGTAAGTTATGTCTTGGTACCAAAGGTTGTTTTCCAGCACGAAACTTCCACCAACTGGAAACTTATCGACCGCGCTCAAAGCTTACATAAATTCAGTCAAAACAAATAAGAATGCCGCCAACATAGCCAATGTCAAGAATAAACTCAATGCATTTATTTTGGCCGCTCAAGGCAATGCTGCGGCTCCAATTGCCAACGCGGCAAATGTGCCCATTCCAAAAGGCACTTCCAACATGGGCCTGACCCAAAGTTACACAAATCTCAAGAATGCAATTAACATGGCAAACAAGTCAAGACTGGCAAGTTTAGCAAATGCCGTGAATAAGGCACTTACTTCATATAATGCCCAGGCAAACAACAACAAGAAACTTCCGGCCAATCTAGTGAATGCCGCAAAACGAAACGTCGCCAAGGCCCGTGCGCTCAATTCAGCCTCAGAGAATGTCTTATCAGCGGCCAAAGCTTTTATGAACAAGGCCAAGGCATACAAGAATGTGAATGCCAAGAATTTGAATTCTTATAGCGCAAACTTGCTGAACAAATACAACGCTCTTGGAAACCTCAAGAATCTTTTCAAAAATAATTACACAACTATTAACGGTAACATTTTCAAGAGAAGAAGAAATACGAATGTAAATTCTACACGCGGAGGAAATAACACAGGTTCTGCAAATAACAAGCCCAAAGTGAATCTGGGTTTCTCAACTAAGAACGGGGGTCTTGTGTTCATCGGAAACGGAAATAACCGATATGCCCTTGGTACAGGTAACGGTCAGCGCAATGCCAGTGGATACTACAAGCTCAAAAAGAATGGAAACAACAAGTACAATTACGCCAATGGAAACAATGGAACCCAACCATACAAATTCAGTAACGGTAAATTTTCTCTCAACCAATAGTAAATGTCCTTTGATCCAGTCAAGAAACTCGTCCCCTTCCTCACCTTTTTCGCCATTGCCAACCCAGCAACCTTCAAGCTGGTCCGAAGCATCGCAGGGAACTGGGTCGCGTCAGCAGACGGTCTCCCCACCACCGCCGGTCTGCTCCTGCACTCCCTGGTCTTCGTGATTGTGTGCCACCTTCTATGGACCATGTTCTTTGGCAAATCTGGCTACGCGGGCAGCCAGTACTCCAAGCAGGTGGGTAACGCGGGTATGTACGACGGCCCAGATGCTTAGATAAAAAACATTATACATATTAAATGAAGTTGCTGTGGATCATTCTGATTCTCATCATTTTTTGGTTCCTTTTTATGCGTCAGAGTAGCCCCTTCTACGGCCCCAAACAAGCCGGCGAAATGTGCGAGACGGGTGATGAGTGCTATCACACATGCGCAGGAGGAAGGTGCAACTAATTTTATATACTAATAGTAAATGTCCGCAACGCTAATTCCTATGGCTACCTATGTTTTGGTGGCCAACCCAGCAACATATAAATTCGTTCGGGGAATTCTCGGAAACTGGGTGGCTGACGCCGATGGCGCGGCAACTCTGGCCGGTCTGGTCCTTCACGCATTTGTATACATACTTCTCACGGGCTTTGTTCTCATGATGTTCATGCCCAAGTCTTCAGGGTACGACAAAAAGCCTCCAGCCGCGCAACAAGCCGCCAATGTTCTTCACACTCTTGCAAATAAAATTGGGGGTAAATAGTAAGATGTCAGCCTATGCTATCCCACTCGTGGCTTTTATGATTTTCGCAAACCCGGCCGTCTTTAAAATGGTTCGGGGTGTTGCGGGATCTTGGGTCGCTTCAAGTGACGGATGCGCGACACTGGCCGGCCTCTTTCTCCACGCCGTACTTTTCGTAGTGGTCGTGGGATTTTTGATGCGTCAATTGAAAAGCTCAAATTACATAAGTGAAAACTTTTACGGTATGAAGTATGGTTTCGAAACGCGTGATGATGCGGATGATGCGTCTAACAAGCATTATCAGCAAGATCGGATGGTCTATGCCGTGACAGTTTAAAATATTATTAAACATTAAATGGCATCACTTATTATTCCAGGCGTCGCTTTCGCAATTGCATCCAGCCCGGAGACTTTCAAGCTTATGCGTTCGGTCGCAGGAAACTGGGTCTCCAGTGCCGAGGGTGTCGCGACCCCGGCCGGTCTCTTTCTGCACACCCTCTTTTTCCTGCTTGTTCTGTGGCTGACGGGCAAGTACCTCCCTCGCCTTTTGCCAATGACTTCGGGAATGTGCCCATTAGGCATCCCGAGCTGCGACCCAACTTCCCCATGCCCAGGGAATAGAAAATGCATGAACGGGTGCTGTATGTAAATTAGAACTCCTCGTCAAACCGAATAGAATCACCATCAGCAACCATGTGCTTTGAATAATCCCCGACGCGTTTCTCAAAGAAATTCGTCTTCCCTTCCAATGAGATGTTCTCCATCCAATCGAAAGGGTTTCGGGCGCCGTAGATTGGCTTCTCTCCAAACTGAGTCATGAGTCGGTCGGCCACAAATTGAATATATTGAATCATCTCGGGGGCATTCATACCTATGAGTTGGCACGGGAGGGCCTCGGTTATAAACTGACTCTCTATAGTGACCGCATCGGACACTATACTTTGAATCGTGGAACCATTCAATTTTGTTTGTAAATTGCTATATAGGGTCACTGCAAACTCTTGGTGGAGACCCTCGTCCCGACTGATGAGCTCGTTACTGAATGCGAGGCCCGGCATGAGTCCTCGCTTTTTGAGCCAAAATATAGAGCAAAAACTTCCTGAAAAGAATATTCCCTCAACGCATGCAAACGCCACCAGACGCTGAGCGAAAGATGCGTCGGCCCCCATCCACTTCAGGGCCCAGTCAGCCTTGCGCTTCACGGCCGGGACCGTCTCTATAGCCTTGAAAAGCCCCGCCTTTTCTTCAGGGTCTTTCACCAGTTTATCAATCATCAAAGAATACGTCTCTGAATGAATCGACTCATTGAACGACTGGTAGGCGTAGAATGAGCGCGCCTCTGGAATCTGGACATCTTTCGAAAAGTTCAAATCTATATTTTCCATGACAATTCCGTCCGAGGCTGCAAAAAAGGCCAAGACGTGTTTGATAAAATGCTTTTCATCTGGCTTGAGTCCGTCCCAGTCTTTGAGGTCCCCTGCGAGATCAATCTCTTCGACGGTCCAAAATGACCCGATAGCTTTCTTATACAGTGCCCAGAGATCGGGGTACCGTATAGGAAATGTGGTGAATCGAGTGGTGCTCGGAGTCAGAACGGGCTCCATTAGTATTATTACGCAGGAATTTTTTAAGTTGAATTGGGTGCCGGGGAAGAACGCATACTCACATAAGGGTTTGGCGGGCTTGGTATCGGGGCCGGAAGAGGCGCCGACGGAGAAACTCCAGAAAAACTACCGCCTTGCATCCCATATGGAGGATATCCCATAGGACCCGAAGGAACACAGTTCCCATTTGAGTCAATTCCATTTGAAGAACAGCAGTCCGAACCGTTCGTTCCTGTACTTTGTGATCCGTCCGGAGTGCATTGTAGCTGATTTGTCGCCATATTCATTAGAAAAGTCATCCATGTACATGCACAAAAACATATTATCATTATTAAAACTCCAGTCAATAGCATATCCCATGAAAAATGACTTGCAGGGCTCGATGAAGGCGAGGGTACCGCATTGACCTGTGGCATGTCTATTGGCAACTTGAATGTGACCTGAGCCATTCTATAATTACATAAAGATTATTTTGATGAAATGTATAATGGAAGCCTTTGTGAAGCGTCTCGCGCTTCGTATCAAGTTGCGCGACGTAAATGGGAGCGCCGTTCATCATGTCGCCCTGCTCAAAAAGGCGCTTGATCAACAGGGTCACAAGTCGGAAATAATTAAAGGATTTTGTGTTATTTATGAAACCAAGGAAGCCTGTGAGCATTACTGGGTCCGAGTCGAGGGTCTTGATTTGGATATTGCATTCGCGGTTGCCAAGCTCAGGAGCCCCGAGCTCCAAGCTCTAGATCCGGTTCTTCTGGAGTCGTGTCCCCCGGGCTTGATCCATTCGGACGAAAACGAGACAATGATTCGGGAGGGGAACGCCCGTCTTTTCGAGCTTTATCAACGAGACCCCAAAGCTTTTTGGCGCGAGGCTCCGGTAGATGTTCAAAAGTTCCACGTGAGCTAGAATCGGGCGAACCTGATATAACATTCACGGCCGCGGTCGCCAAATTGAGAAATGAATACTTGTCCCTTTTCGGAATAGACTGTGTAAAAGCTAAATGATTGTGAAGAGACTTTTCGAGAGGGTTTCCTTGTTCGAGCGCAGTGTTAAACTCTGCAAAGCAGTCGCTCAAGAAAGCCTGACCGTCCGTTAACCGATTCTCGGGCGCTATACTGAGTTCCTTGGAAATTTTGAGGGCCAAACGCTTCATTAAAACAGAGGCCCGAAGAGCATTTGTCATTTTTTCATTAATTTTGAGATACAATTGAATTGATCCGAGAACTCCCGTGCCGGCCGAAAGTATAGCGTTCAGGACCGACACGTACTCCTGCTGTATAAACGAGTTGAGGCCGACGGCCGTCAAGGCATTTATGGCCGAGACGATCAAAATAGGCACATTAAAACGCGATGCAAGTCTCTGGTAATACATGTAATCTGTGTTGTGATGTTCATAATACATATTACACTGCTGTTCGAGCTTGGCCAAAAAGCCCTGCTCGTCAGGATGCCATCGTGCCTCGTCGGACTTTGTCATATAATACAATTAGAAAAACTTTGAATTTGATTCGACCTCGATTATACTCGACATTCTTCCAGGAAGGCGACCCCTGATCGACTTGTACACCATGTTGAAAACTGGATTAGTGTTTGTAATCTTAATTTTTTCGACTATATTTTTGTCAGGGCGTATATGTGTCAAAAGATTCAGTAGATGGAGCGCGGTCTCTGAATTTAGTTTTGAAATTGGCACACCCTTCAGATTGAGCTCAATGACCTCCTTCAGGTTGTGCTTGATGACGTAGTTATCGAGCTGTTCTATGATAGGACGAATTTCAATCATAAATTTGGCGGTCTCATCCGGAGTCTTTGGCTGACGCTCTATATATTTTGAACCTGAAAACTCAATACATAGATATTTCCCTTGAGGGTAAAACAGAAGTAAATCCGTCATCTTGAGTTTTTTACGCGCAACTTTTTTAACTTGAAATATAAATGTTCGATGAACTATCTGTCATTGCAATTACATATATTTCTCATATTCTGTTTAAGGATCTTAAATTCGTAGGTAATATTTTATATGTAATCATAGCTTTTGCATGCCTCAAGTTTTTCCCGGACAAGACCCGGCTCATTGTTCAAGCGACCCTCGCTTGGAGTGTTTTTGAACTGTCAAACGCGTTCCTCGATTTAATAAATTATGACGAGGAAGATTATAGATGCACATATACTGCATCAACCTCGAAAAGCGGGAAGACCGAAGAAGAGACGCAACGGCCGAATTCTCCAGAGAAAATCTCGACGTCGAATTCTTCCCTGCAACCGACGGAAGAATCGACACCCCTAAAGGACTCTACGTCAGTCCAGCCGAGTACGGATGTTCAATGAGTCATACACGGGTCTGGAGGGACATTGTTGATAAAGGATATGAAAAGGCTATTATTTTTGAAGATGACGTACGCTTAATTCCTAATTTTAGATCAAAATTGCATGAAGTCATGGAGGACGCTCAAGGACTCGAGTGGGACATTATCCACCTTGGACCGCTTTTACCCATATCCAAAAATAGGTACGTAGATGGTCTAGCACTCTATGAGGGAAAGTCCCTCGGGAGTCATGCATATATAATAACTCTCGAGTGTGCTCGTAAGATTTCAGTTTTTGATCCAAAATTGCTTCAGGTCCCTATAGATTTTCAGGTTTGTAGGTTTCCTTTGAAAATGCTGTGCGTCGGAAAGGTTCTTGCGAAACAGGAAACTATAGACGACTCATCAATTGTAGGACTTGTGAAATCTACGTTTAATGGTGATATTGGTCTCGAGAGGACCTTTGATTTAAATTATTTGATCAGATTCTGCATCAAAAAATTCAGAATTCTCATCGCGATCTTCGCCGCTCTCTGTGTTTGGTTTTTCACTCGGATGTAACGTAATCATTTTTCTCATAAAAGGTGGTAGAAACTGCTTGACCGCCTCAATGAATGCGACCACTATCGGACTCCGCGTGTTTGAAATATTGAACCCTTCGAGCAAGATGCATTCCTTTGTATGTTGATAAACGCCCCATACTATTTTTAAAAGAACATGGGGCTTTGCCTGTCTCAACTGAACTCCTTCAAGATTTGTGCTACAGACTTGACGAAGTTTATTCTCTAAGCAGACCTTTTGGATCCCGTCGAGAATTGGATAAAATTCTTCCAAAAAGGTGTCAACCTCTTTCAGGTCTCTGGGTTGACAATCTATGAGTTTCTGAACCAAGATTTCTGCATAGAGTATTCCGGCCTCTTTATCAACATTGAAAAGGAGCCACTCCGCCATACTTGCTATACATATTATATAAACACGAGAAGATCGCGAAGTTCTCTAGAGATGCTCCTGCAGACCATCCTGAATATAAAACCGGCCCCAATAATCTCAATCTTCTGTAAAAGATTGTCATCCTTGGTGTATTCCAAAAGATCACATATAAGAAAAGAGATTGAACGTAGCCTGTCTAGGCCCAGAAACCCAACATTCCTGAGGTCGGCCGTGATTATCATAGCCTTTGATTTTTCACGAATTTCTTCAATAATTGGCTTGAGGGCCTCTAAAGTGACTCCTTTGTAATCACGTACCCTGAGGAGCACTTGTGCAACTCCTTCTGGATCCCAATAATACTCCATAAAATCCATCTATTATTGTAGCTAGATTTTATGAGGTTGCATCAAACGGGATTTGAACCCGTGCGCTCCTAAGAGCAGTAGATCTTAAGTCTACCTCCTTAAACCAGACTCGGACATTGATGCGCAGCCTTGGTGGGGCTCGAACCCACAACCTTCAGCTCACCCCTGACGAAAAATCCTAGAAGGCTGATACACTATCCAATTGTGTTACAAGGCTTTAATGTCCCCGGCGAGGTTTGAACTCGCGACTTCCAGCTCTCTTAACACCTCAGGTGTCACAGTCACTGCGCGACTGGTTCATAAGACTAGCACTCTAACCAACTGAGTTACGGGGACGTGGGGGTTTCCCCCCTCTTGAGCTACATCTTTTTTCTTTAACAAGAGTAGATGCTCCATTTAATTAGTTTGCTCGGAGTTGCATATGTCGCACTTCTCAGTTTCGTATTTTCTTACCTGTTTTCACATTGGCTCGACAAGATAACCCCGCCTCTAGATAAAAGCAAACCAAAATGGGTGACATTTATAGAGCTCTCTCTCCAGTTTGCCCTGATTGGGACCCTCATGTATCTGACACGGGGCGTCATAAAGAAGATACCTTTTCCGCTCGAGGGAGTCTCGGGCTACATCCACTCGCAACTGAGTGAGCTTCGCTCGCTCCCTCTGATTGTCTTTATATTTATGTTTTTCCAAAAGAGAACTCAAGATAAGATGACGTATCTCATTTCAACTCAGAGTGTCATTCCGACAAAGTTTTGAAATTACCACTTATCTCCTTTCCTGATATTATCAATTGCCCAAAGTGGTTGCAAATTTGTCCAGTGAAAGCACTTTTTTTGCTCTTCAGGATCTTCCAAATTAAATGACGAGCAAGGACGAACGTGATCTATATGCCATTCACCATAATTTTCCCAAGTCATACCTTCTAAAAATTCAGCTTCAAGAAAAGTATACAATTCTTCTTTTGAACATCCAGTAAGTGTCATTGTGTTTCCTGTTTTGTTCTTTACGGCCATATATAACCTGCAGTGTAGGGCCATCATTACCCTGTACTTTGGATCAACATCTCTTCTTTTCTGAAGATTTTTACGTCGTGTTAAATTTATAGAATCTTTGTTTTCATTATAAAATTTTTTACATTTTTCATTCCAAATTTCACGATTATTATCTTTTTTCAATTTATCTTTTAAATTTTTACATTCTTTACAGTAGCTTCCAATTGGTTGTTTAATTCCTTTTTTTTCAAACAAGAGTATAGGTTTCTCAATATTACATAATCTACATATCTTTGTGGTCATGTAATAGAGAGGGTTTATTTCTCTAACGCTCCCGGTGAGACTTGAACTCACAATCTACAGATTAACATATCAGCCGACATAGCGGTGTCTGACGCCTTAACCAATTAGGCCACAGGAGCAAGGGGTATAAACCCCGACCGTTTTTAACGAGGTGGCACCCCCTCGATTCCCCCCAGAGTGCTCACATCGCAAACATTTTCTTCACACCTGTAATATTCCCACGGCAGGCCGGACAGTGCTTCTTGTCCCTCGTGGGTAACCAGCAGTAGTCGCAGACCACGTGACCACAGGGGTCGATAAATAAATCAACAAGTCGTTCCATACATACAAAACAAGTAAATTTCGCGTACCTTTCAGCATTCGTCTCGACCAGAACCTTCTTCATCGCCTCAACCTTTCCCTTGAGTTCCCCACATTGTAGAGTCAGGGCCGAGATGCCCTCTTCGGACTCGTGATTGTCTACTACACTAAGGAGCTTGGCCTTTAAGTCATCGTTTGTGATGTGTTCTGTAATCATCTTTGAAATTTTAATATTCTTATTTATCTCATCCAGCTGGGACATCTTCATGGTCAGGTCCTTGTTAGCCTTTTTCAATTTTAGTTTAAAATTGCCAAGCTCTTGCTCAAAGCTCTTCCATGACTCGTCAAGATCACATGGGACCGACTGGATCAGGGGTGCCTGATCACTGAATATGGGAGCAAAACCTCCAAGAGCCTCGAGTGACATTTCCAAGAGTGTCCTCGAGGGATCGAGATAAGCAAATGAGGCCATAATTGTACTAAATAAAATATCCTTATTTAGTAAATGTTAGGAGATTCAATTCTAGTAATGATTGCTATGGTACTTTTATCACTTGGAGTTCAGTCAATGCTCCAGGAATCGTCCCGTAAAAATTCAGTCGAAATAAGTAAATCAACGACTCTCATAGTTGCTGGTGTGTTCATAATGTTTTACTGGAACACAATCGTGCCATGAAGCTCTTTTTGGGGCGTATTATGAATTTTAAAGTAGAATTGAAGAGCCCAGAGTCTATAAACTTTCGGGCATCATTTCTTAGATCCTCAGGAAAGCCCGAGTCGAGAATGACCATTTCGAGAATCTGAAGGGCATTCTCCTCTGAGACATCAGCAAGATATTTCACTAGGTCAAATATGGTTTCGGAATTTTTAGGAAGTTTTTTGAACAGTCTGATATTCAGTATGTCATTTGTTTTTTCAAGAATTTCTGACAAGTCGGATGTTGGCATAGAGAGAGAAACAGCCTTTACAAGCTCAGCCCCTGTGAGGTCCTCCATTTTTATGTAGCTACATATTAAATGTCAGGAGTTGACACGAGTTTTTTCATTTTATTTGTACTTTTGTTTGGGGCCCTTGCAACAACGAATTTTATACAGGCTCAGACAAATGAGCAGACCAAATATCAAAATTATTTTGGAATAATTTACTTAATTGCTACATTTGCACTTGTGATTATAGGGTGGAAGTCGTTTTATCCTTAAGGATTAGAGTCCTATAAATGTAAATGAGTTTTTCACACCTCATAGGACATATTACGGGTGTGTGGGTGTCTCGTTCCGAACACCTCGAAAATATAATGACTAGAATTGCTGAAAAGTGTGGGTTTCACGTGGTCGGTCGGACTTTTCACCAATTTGAGCCTCAGGGGACGACGGGTGTTCTCGTGCTTTCAGAAAGCCACTTTAGTGCCCATACATATCCAGAACTTAATACGATTTATCTTGATGTCTTCTGTTGCAATCCCAATTTTGATCCAGAATTGTGTTCAAAGGTCATAGAGCAAGAGTTTGCATCCCTTAACGGGTCTTGGCAAGTAATCGCCAGGCGATAACACCCGCCACGAGAGACCACCCAACGAGATGATCAAGTTTATTCATTGCTTCAATTTTTTCGGGAGGAAGTTCATTAAAAGCTTCCTTGTATCCCCGAGGTTTGAACGGGAGCCAGAGATACCGTCCAAAGGGCACTATCGTTGGCTCCAGTTTATCATGACAGTTATAGGACCAGTCATACCATGCGAGTGCTATGTAAGGGAACCAAACAAGAAATGACAGGACCCAAAGGTTTTTTGAGGGTAAAAACCAATAGCCCGATGCGAGTACGGCTGTGAATATTATGCATTTAATGTTAAAATGAAATGGCCTCCCTGGAAAGAATCCTCCGGCCATTAATACATATCAATATTTTTAATACTTATTTTATATAAAGGTTCAACGTCAAGTTTTACAAGCTTACGATGTTCTGTAAAGTTGTCAATATTTATTGAAAATAAATCAATAGGAATATTGTAACATGTTGATTCTCCAAATATAAAATGCCATATAAATTCAAAAAATATACAATCATAAAATATATTTCTAGACATAAACTTGTCATACCAACTTTTGTATAATTCGAGTGGGTGTAAAAGTATTCTGTCCTTTGAAACAATAAATTGACCACAAGCAGGTATATTTCTCAAGATAAATGGATTATCAAAATTTTCCATATAAGTATCCCAAGCTTCTTGTAAATGCCATTGTGAATTATTTATAGTATCTGAAATAACACCATCTTTCCATACACTATTTAATGGAATAAATTTATATTTTAAATAATTTGCATTTCTTATACAATCTAATAAATTATAATTTTGATGCCATGAAGTTTCGTGACCATGAATAAATGCTGTATATTCTGGCAAATCATGGTATCTTTCTATAATGAATCTAAGATAAACAGTGGATTCATTACCTATATTTGGAATAATGTATGTTGGTTGAAGCCATGAAGGATCCGAGCCCTCCTTGTCAATGAGAACCACTGGAAATTCTGATTTTTTGAGCCATTCGAGATCTTCTTTCCAATGACTTGTAACAATGGTTACCATATATTTTTTAATTTTTTATATTTTAGTCTAAAAAACGAAAAAATTGTCTAAGCACACTTTCCTACAGAAGATCCTGTAGTCAATGCAACGGCCCCCGCGGGACAGCTCCCACTTGCACACTCCGCGCCAGTGTTGCACAAACAGCCCGGTTCTTTGTTTGTACCAACTCCTGGAGTTCCACCGGCACATGTCTGTACCTTGACGGAAACAGTTGGTTTTCCCATAAAACCAAAAACTATAGCAATAACTGTGACAGCAATAACAATACCTAATATGATAAGCCACTTGTACCTAGACCAGAACCCCTGATTCACAGAGACTCCATTGTTCCGTGCAGACATATAGTATTTGCAAATGTAAATTTCTGACTCAAAAGTTTTTCAACTTTTGGGTCTGAAGACCCGAAGTCGGGAGATTTTCCTTCGTTCGGTAGACCGTTTTTTAGTTTTATTAATTTAGTTGGAGAAGGCGAGGCCACCCATGCCAGACTGGATGCGCAGGATGTTGTAGTTCACTGCGAACATCTTCTGTAGGGGCGTTGCGTAACCAGCCTTCATGTTGATAGCAACCTGGGCATTATCAATGCGAGAGAAGTTGCAGGTGCCGGTGGGCTGGTGCTCCTCGGGCTGCAGAGCGAAGGAGTACACGTAGATGCCGGGGTAGGGGGTACCGGTGTGGTACACGAATGGCTGGTACTGGTTGAAGTACTTGCCGGTCTGCTCCTTGAAGCGGTCCTGGCCGTTGAGCACAACCTTGAAGTTGTACAGGGGGCCAACCTCCACACCAATCTGGGTAGAACTGGCGGCATTGGTCGTAGACTCCTCCATCCAGCCAACGTTGGAGGTCAGCTTTCCCCATGAAGAGGAGGCATCTGAGCCAGTGGTCAGTGCCAGAGTGTTGGAGAAGATGCGAGGGCAACCCAGGTCGTGGGGAAGGGCACCGGGTGCGAAAAGGGGGCTGGGTGCGCAGGTGATGTTCACGTTGGATGATGCTCCGGCCGTGAAGTTCCACATGGAGTTGTATGCAGTTGCGACCGTGTTCTGGTAGCACCAGATCAGCTCCTTCACGGGGT
>Ga0007819_1000377_pt1 | contig 15141 bp, 18 predicted proteins | sample CryBogCBE07Jul09_FD_71203 | JGI IMG/M metagenome (GOLD analysis project Ga0007819, IMG submission 71203) | Freshwater microbial communities from Crystal Bog, Wisconsin, USA - CBE07Jul09 | ecosystem: Environmental > Aquatic > Freshwater > Lake | place: Crystal Bog, Wisconsin, USA | collected... | reverse complement strand
AATAGGGCGAATAGCCCGTTTTTTAACCAGAAGGACGAATGAACTTTAAAACTACTGATGACTCGGTTTATTTGGTCATTTCTGCCAGATCCTTTGCTCAATATCCCGTTTGGAAAGGGAACCGAGTGATTGATATGATACATGTGGACCGTATTCGCGAAGGTCTGAAAGGTAATATTCCGCTTCTCAACTCTAACCCCTTCCGTCTTGCGATGGTCAAGGATGAAGATGGAATTGAGATGCGACACATTATTGACGGACAACATCGCGCATTCCTCATCAAGGAATATTTCCAGCGCCCAGAAGCTACAGACTTCAACGTTCTTGTCGCTGGTAAAAGGTTTGGGAACGAAGATGAAATCATTGATTACTTCAAGCTCATTAACACCACCAAATCTATTCCTTGGAGGCAGGATCCAGTTCTAGTAGCTAACAACTACATTTCAGCTTTGATGAAACAGTTCAATACCGATCCTAAGTTTCCTTTGATCAGGTCAGGCAAGACTATGCGTCCATTTATGTCCGCTGACAAGTTGCGAGAAGCTCTTATTTCCAAACATGTCTATGAATGGAAGAAGGGACCAGTTGAATTCGCAGAAGAGTGTGTGACTAAAAACGAGGAAAAGACTGAAGGACTAAAACTTCGTGAAGAGCTGAATTCAATGGAAACTCGCGCACTGCGGTACAATTTCGCACTGGCGTTAGATGATAGCTTCGGGTGGATCTAGAATACTAGTTTCCTTTGGTGTCAAGAAATTCTTAATTATACATTTGTATGTCTTATCATATTCGTCCTCGTTTGTAAAAAGTAGGGTTGGAAAGTTAGTATTCACTAGATGAATACTCCAACACCCTTTTTTCACGTAATCTTTCCGACACGTAATAGAGTTCATGATCTGCTTACTCAGGAAATATCGGATAGGAATGCCTACATGATAGTTATCATTTTGAACAGGTGATGTGTTCCGAACTTCCATTCCTTCTCCCCACACGGTTATAATCTTGTCAGACAACGTCAAGATCTGTGCGCCCTGAAAAATATCAGGAATAGGAAAAAAATATTCCATAATATGGTCATATGCTTCTGAACTTAGACGACGACTATTATATGACGTGTATATATCACCTCTGAAAGTTTGCATGACTCTAATATCAGACATATGAAAACTTGGAACGTATGTTTTTTCAATGAAGTTATCTTTTTCAACAGTTAGGTATATTCCATCATGAGAAATTTCAACTTGCGTTGTATGTTTGGTTTTGTATTCATCTACCCACTCGTCAATGTACTTGAACACCATTAAATTATATCCGTCTAGTAGGTCTAAACTTGAAAACGAAAACACTTAGGGCGAATAGCCCATTTTTCAATTATAGGATGTTAATCAGGATATTTAGATTCTTCTACCGTCCGCCGTCCCAGAAAATTGTGCTGGGACGATGGGGATACCATTGGGAAGTCAATAAACATATTCAGAAATATTATGAGTAAACTCACTCACTTCTTCTTATAGCAATTCTTGTACGGACGACACGATGCCTTTTCCGTAAATCCCATTTTCTTGCACGTCTTTTTCAAGCAGTGTGCCTTCCCGAACTTCCGCGGCATCTTGAAGTTCTTCCTCGTCTTCATTACTTACTAAAAACGAATTTATAGTGGAATGGTAATCATTCTAATGAACGTATTACCAAATAACATGCCTATAGCATCTGAGTTATACGACCGAATCAAGATAAAATACGGTAACATGTCATCGTGGGCAATATATGCCGATAAGACGGACAGAGAGAAATCAGGAATGGATGACATATCATTCTTTGAAGACCCTTCAATACTACATAAACTTAATCCGAATTTTGTGCTTGTTGGTTTGAACATATCAAAGCGAATTGATAGGGTGTTTGGAAACTTTCACCCTACAACTTCATCTGCTCAGGATTACAAGATCAGACATGCTATTAAGAACTCGGTGTTCGAGGGAGCATATATGACCGATATAATAAAAGATTTTGAGCAGAAGAATTCTGGAAAACTCATGAAGTACCTGTCGGCGAACAAAGACTTCGAGAAAGACAACGTTGTAAAATTCGAAGAGGAACTTGGTGATATTGGATCAACAGATCCGGTCATCGTCGCATTTGGTTCTGATTGTTACAAGATACTTCGGAGGAATCTGAAGGATAAGTATAAGATTTATAAGGTGACTCACTACTCTGCATTCACCACAAAGGAAAAACTTATGGCAGAGTTTGAAAATATTTCTAAAACGATGAGTTAAAACGTATATAAAAACGAAAACAATCGGGGAGAATATCCCGTTTTTCAATCAAAGATGAATCCTATCACACTATATGCGGTAGAACGTCCGCGAAAGAATATGGTAGTGCCTATATACAAAAATACAATACAGAAAGCAGTGTCGCAAGATCAAGCTTCTATTGAAAAAAAGAAGTATATTTGGCGATTCACTTGTCTAATACATCGTGAAGTCCGCCGTATCTTACGTGACCCAAACTATGCTGATAATTATACGGATTCAACGCATTATAAATATAGTGTTTTAAGTGGTCGTGCACCTAGACATATTGTTGATAAGACAAAGCTTACATATTCTCTTGATTCGGGCGAAGATGCGATACATGCAGTATGCTTAGCCAAAGATATAGTTGCAAAGTTAGCGGAACTGTTTCCAGACAGTAAGGTGTACCATACCGTTAATGTAGGAAAAGATGCTATTCCGAACTATCCTGTTCACTCTATCACTATTGACTGGTCTTAACCAACTTAAAAACGAAAACAATTAGCTGTGGTATTACCTTTTCACATACTAGAAATGAATATCTTCTTCTTGAGTCGCCGAACAAGGCAGTGTGCGCGATGGCACTGCGACAAGCATGTTGTGAAAATGATACTGGAATCTACGCAATTACTTTACACTGCTCATCACGAGAACGGCGGCACACACACGATTCAGATTTCTGCGCCTGTGTGTGCTTCTACTGGTAACCGAGGATACCGCTCAACGCATAAGAACCATCCGTCTGCTTTGTGGACTCGTGCTAGTTTAGCTCATTATTCTTGGTTGATTGCGTTAGCCAAGGACCTTGTCTTGGAACACTCGTTTCGATTCTCGCCAAAGAAACCACACGCTTGTTTGGAACATTTGGAATGGTTAGAACAGAATCTACCTCCCGATTTGAAAGAAACTCGGTGGCTCAGTGACCCTACACCTGCTATGCCCGACGAATACAAATCCTCAGACGTAATTGAATCGTACCGCAAATACTACTCGGTAGCAAAGAAGGATTTGTTAAAGTACACGAAACGACACTTGCCGCACATAATTGAAACAAAGTAGACGCTTAGAATTATAACTGTAGATGGACAAGCTATTCACTATCCCGTCAATTATGGCGCATACGTTGAACGGAGGTCTTTTACTTGTTGGAGCAGTTCTTATCGCCATGAACTTCAATTTGCTTCGTCGTCTTCCTCCTCTACAACTTGTAGTCCTAGTTCTCATTCTATCAATCGCGGTAGGTGTCCACGCTATTTCTCATGTTGGGGTTGAGAGCACGTACGGATACAATCCCTGGAAATTCATTGGATTATAAAGATACGGTAAGAAGTGTATGAGGAAAAATTATACATCCTAAAAACGGAATTAAAAAGTCCAATTTTTAACTCATCGACGACATTAACAACAAAATGTCAGCATGGTGGAAGAATCACTACTCGAACCTTGATAAGTTCTTCAAGGAGTATGAGTGGAATTGGAATTTACCGAAGTTCGTGGAAACTTTCTTTGGCGAAGATCGGACATGGGTTGCTGGTGCACTCAAAGCTGTTCTCCCAGCTGGTCGTTTGACCGACGAGGAGATTAGCGAGGTTGCGTATTCCCTGTGGGGGTACGCACAGCACCACACTCTAGATCTCGAGAAAGCAACTGCTGCCCGCGTTAAGATGGAGCAGAGTCTCCGAGGAATAGATGATGAGCCTACTGAAGTCCATACGGACTAAAACAAAAACAAAATAACGGGTGAAAACCCAATTTTTCCTTGAAAAACGAAATTGGTTTTGTTAAGAAACTAGACAGTATGCACGATTGAAGTTTACTTATCGTGTGTAAGATGACCAAGTACGTCAGCAAGAAGAACAATGTTCGCACCAAGACTAGCACCAAGAAGCCGCGAGCGAAGCGGTTCCGTGTGAAGTCCATGCCTAGCAAGGACAAGAACGGCAAGCGGATTAATCTTCCGCCACGGATGCGCGATGCATCGTGGAAGCGCATCAACGGTAACGCTGATGTTGCAACGTGCAGCTGCTGCGAGACAACGCTTATTAGCCGCGTCAAGAAGAACGGCTGGAATGCCGCGCACATCATTTCGGTGAAGCGTGGTGGACGGCATGAGGTGAAGAACCTGTTGCCTACATGCCGTAGCTGCAACAAGGGTATGGGTGAGGAGTACTACTACGACTACAAGGAGCGCGAGTTCCCTGAGACAGTAGATGCTGAACAACTGTGGCTAAACCACGAGAGACTGCGCCTTCAACTGGAGGCGCGCAAGCTGGGCGTTTGGCTCAACATCTAAACCAAAACAAAAACAAAATAACGGGTGAAAACCCAATTTTTCCTTGAAGTACCAACGTTAAAAAGGGATTTGAAATAACCCCCTTTTTACACAAGTAAAATGCAGACAACGAAAGTTCAGCTTCAACGTATGCGAGATGAAGCGATTGCGGAACGCGATGTATTGTTAGTTGACCAAGCTGTTCGTCTGATAACTGTCTCAATCATCCAGCGCGCCAAAGCTGGTGAAAGCACATATCGATGGAATGCTGCTGGTGGTTCGGGATTCAAGTTGGATATGATTGAATCGGTGGTAAGTCAGGTACGTCTTACTTATCCCGATATTCGTATCACGCATAAAGGAGAGTTTGCGAATTGTTCAGGTGGTGGAGCGTTTGTGATTGAAGTAGACTGGAGTTAGTATCGCGAACGACGACCTCCCATAAATCCAGCAGGTTGCGAAGGTTCATTCAAGAACCAGGCGTAAAAGGGGTAATAGAATCCAGCAAAGAAGAAGTCCAAGATTGACCATCCGTATGACCCATACTTTGCGAAAGATAGTTTCGCGGCACCGTACGAAACGAGAAACCACGGAAGTAGGGCGATAATACCCCAAAGAATCAACATTCCCACATTCGCAGTCGAACCTAAGGACGATATAGACGGCATACTGAACCCTGCGCCCGGTGTAGGTGCGGAACCGGTAGGGGGAGGTGCGGTCGCCGAATCAGTGGGTTGTGTCGTGGGAATGGGTGCTGGGCCGGACATTTATATTTATCATTTTAAAACATATGGGCTAAACGCTAGTCCAAGCAGCACAACTAGAACAACAATATCTACTGCCCGAACAACCTTTTTGAATTTCAGAGGGAGTTCATTGAATTCTTTCGAGTATCGTGCCGGCTTGGCCCATCCTGTTAACCATCCTAAAAAGGTTGGACGCAACTGGTCATTGCAATCAAAGATGAAATCGTACCATGCTAAGAGAACATAAGCTAGCGAAGCAAGCAGGAATCCTACTACGATAGAATGCTGCCAGAATTTAGGATGGGGTAGAAACCATACGGCAATAACAAATGCTGAGAACACTAGGCATTTGATATTGAGATAAATTGGTGTTCCAAACAATCCAAGTCCCATTCTTATATTTGTACGTCTACTTTACTCTACGTGTTCAGGAACTCATCCATTCATCTACTTCTTCGCTCAGTCCCGGAATGTCGGAAAACATAATGAGCTGATTCTTAAATTTCATATTCTTTTTGTGATTGAAACAGCTGAATCCTTGAAGTAGTTGAAGAAGTTCGGCATTATGGATATAGTGTGAAGCGTTCGCTAGTAAACGTTCACATTCTACCGGGGGTTTCGTGGACAAAAACATAGCAATCCGATCGGGCATTCTTAATGTGTGTATATGATGTACGTTAAAGCGTAAGTTCCCAGTAGCCCAACGAATGCGACAACTTGCTCGTTGAGTTTCTGGAAGTAGTGTGCTAACAATACAGTGGATGAAACCATGAGAGTATCGGCTATCACAATCTTGTACGAGTTTTCGGCAGAGTAATCTTTGAACAAATCAATAATTTCATTTTGGCCGCGAGGTAACGGTTGAACAACAAAAAAGTAAAACCACATATCGTGAAAAATTTGAATACACACGGCCATAAGTAGAAGATGGAATACTCCGGCTTTGGGGTCAATTAGTAGTGCTAATTGGATACCGAGAACTATAATGAGGCAATCAGAAAGGATTGCGAGCAGTCCGAACTTAGCATACCATGCATCAAGAGATTTACCAAGATTGAAAAATTTGGACAGCAGTACAGTCACAAAGTCAACAACAACAACAGCAGCTCCTAATTCAAGAAGGTTTATCATTATATATGTTCAAGCTTTTTCGCTTTAACTTCTGGATTGTTCATAGCTAATCTAAATTTCTGTACTAACTTGAAATCAAAGGTACACTTATGAGTGTCGGGATCTTTGCATTTCAAACATACTTTCAGTCCACAGTTGTGTTCCAATAGAATATGTGTTTTGCACTTGCAATTCGAACAACGGTTCATTTGTTTAGAGTCGTGCTTCAAACTTTAGTCTTTGTCTATCCAGCCATTCAGATTCCGTTTTCTGCTTGATTGTTTGCAGAGCAGCTTCCTGCGCCCACAATTGCTCGATACGCTTATCGAACTCAGCAAGTTTCTTTCGGTCTCCGCATTTACGAACGTCCTTGTATTCACGCAGCTCTTCCACTACACCCTCAATTGCTTCGCGCTGAGCATTGATTCGTTCATCAATAGAATCGGGTGGACGAGGAGGCATATTTTTCATATACTGTTCCCATTCACGCTGCATCATCGCACGCAATTCAGCCCTATCCTTTTTCTGCATCTCTTCGATGTGTCCGTCAGTTAGATCGCGAACAGTGAACTTAAACAATGGCTTGTCGTGAACATAGTCAAGCGGCGCCACGATTTCACGGACACGCTGTGGATATTCGCGGCGAACACTGTAAATCTTCCAGAACGTGTCGTCGTCGGCGTATCCTAGTAAATCATGAATATCTTGCAGAGTTAGAAACCAATCACGCTTAAGTAGAAAGTCTAGGTCTTCAAACGAGAAGTACTCGATTTCCGACATTTGATGAATTTCAAAGGCGTATACTAAGAATATTCGTTTTTCAGGTCATATAGTAATGTCGGTAAACACGAAGTTTCCCGAGTTAGCAGAGACACGAGCACAGTCTCTGCCTACTGCGAGTCTAGAAGCTCTTAAATCGATGCGGGAACAACAGTGTTCTCGTGCATCCACAGACTTCCAGTTACAACCTGTCCAGCGATTTCTACGACGAGTCCTAAGCCCTGATTCTCCCGTCAGAAACCTTCTTATGGTTCATGGAACGGGTGCGGGAAAAACATGCTCCGCGATTCAAATTGCCGAAGAGTACATTGTACGCCCCGAGTTCCAAGACAAACGAGTCTTAGTTCTAGCCGGTCCATCTATTCAGGAAAACTTCAAGAGCCAGATATTTGATGTTTCGCGCATCGATGCCGATAACACTGTTCTGTCGCAGCAATGTACAGGTCGTAAATATTTGGAAATGCTGGAACGGTCAAGTGACCATACTATGCGCAATACCGACAAAGCAAGTCGTAATCGTATTGCTGCCCAAGCTTCCCGTATTATTTCCGAATTTTACGAATTTCAAGGATATGATGGGTTTGCGAATATTGTGGAAGCCTCGAAATCTAAAGGAGATAAATGGATTCACGATACGTTTGATAACCGTCTCATTATTGTAGATGAAGCGCACAACCTAAAAGAAACTACGGAAACTACAGCCACAAAGTTGGCGGGCATAGCGTTAGAACGGGTTATTAAGACGGCCACAGGTATAACGTTGGTTCTGTTGACTGCAACGCCTATGTTCGATAAATTTGAAGAGATTGTGTACTATTTCAACTTGTTCTTGTGGAACGATAGGAAACTAGATACGAAAAAGAATATTCGTCCTTCGGATATTTTTACCGAGTCTGGAAACTTTAAGGAAGGACGGGAACAAGAGTTTCGACGATGGTGTCAGGATTACGTTTCGTTCATGAAAGGTGAGAACCCATTCACTTTTCCATTTCGCTTGCCGCCACCTGATGATATTCTAGCAGAAATCGACCGAGAAACTGATGTTGATGGGAAAAAAATCAAAGAGCCACGCAAGTACTTGAAATTGACGAAATCGTACGTTCACCCAATTCAGGAAGCAGCTATTCGAAAACTCACATCGAGCGAAACATTGTTGTCGGACGAATCACCTACTATTTGCGTATTTCCCGAAAAGGGAGGATTTCATGGAACCTTCGATAAACTTGGAGACCAACTAAGTTATCGCGAAAACATTCCGACATTCTTAGCTCCGTCGCAAGTTGCTAAATACAGCTCAAAGTTCGCACTTGCTACGCGCATTATCGGAGAATCCAAAGGTGTAGTGTTCGTGTACTCCAACTTAGTTATGGCTGGAGCACAACTGTTTGCGATGTGTTTGGAAGAGCACGGGTATGAATCTGCACTGGGTAGACGTTTATTAAAGAAAACATCAGATGAGGTACCAAGAGGGTCAAAAGGCAAGTATGTGCTGTTCACATCGGATATCTCGGAATCAGATATCCGGAAATCGCTGGTGCGTGTCCGGACAGCAGACAATATCGATGGGTCGGATATCAAAGTGGTTATTGCGTCTCCTAAAGTTTCGGAAGGTGTAGATTTCCGATACATTCGTCAAATCCATGTTCTTGATCCATGGTACAATATGAGCCGAATCGAACAGGTGCTTGGACGTGGTATGCGTACTTGTTCCCACTCTGCTCTTCCGTTTGCTCAGCAGAACTGTACAGTGTATTTGCACGTATGCCGATATCCGAAAAGCAAGCAAGAAACATTTGACGAATACGTTTACCGGAACTTCGTGGAAGCCAAGGCGGTGAAAATATCAAAAGTCAAACGTTTCATTATGGAATCTGCGATGGATTGTGATTTGCAAAATTCGTTGAATAGTTTACCAAAAGATTGGCGAGACCAGACCGTTCCGCAAATTCGGGACCAGGACAAGAAAGAACTTAAATTATCATTAGCAGACATGTTTGCTCCGACGTTTGAAAGCAAGATTGTGGATTTAGTATGTAAACTAGAAGAGCACGAAGAAGATACTACGCATGTGCGACCATTGTCGTCGGTACTTGATGTGCGAGACGAAGTATTTGACCGTCTCATAAAATTCTTTAAGCGCAAACCCATATGGTCAAAATCAGATTTACTTAAACAACCCGAACTACAGGGGTATTCTCCCGATGTAGTACTGTACCTTATCCAGAATGCTATTGATACTGGCTTAAAAATTGGAGAAGGGCATTTGGAATCTAAGGGTGACTTCTTGGCGTATTCCACTGGAACAAACCAAACAATGTTGGAACGAGTACTGAAACGAGTTCAAACAAAAGAAATCGAGAACTTAATTGAGAATGAAATGGTGGATGTGGATGACGAGGTCGTGATTCCTGTGCTCGCATCAAAGCGTGCAACGTTGCCCGAATATATTCGAGCCAGATTTTCCACCGAAATCCAGGACTGGTATATTCTCGATGTACTACTTACTCGGTCTGAAAAGACTGCGTATCTTCTAACTACAGATTGGGATGAACCCTATTCCAAACCTTTGGACTACGAAAGTATTCTGATTCTTGGGATTGGGCGAGTGTATGATAAGGACACGAAAACGCACATAACTCCTATTGGACCACAGCAAGATGAATACAAAACATGGCGTCGCAACCTTGAAAATAAGTTTATTGAGAAGAAGGCGGAACTATTTGCGACGATGAAAGAAGATAAAATCATTTTCAATTTAGATCCTAAATCTACCGACATTCAAATTTCCAAAGTGAGTAAAACAATTGGAGGACAGGCGTGTACATCGTTCAAAGAAGAAACCCTGCGCAATTTTTCCAAGTGGTTGAGCGGAAAAGACTTTCCTGCGGAAGCAACCAGTAAAAAGGATTGGTGTATGTATTTGAACTTTTTAGTACGTGAAGCGGTTATAGCAAAGAAGGAGGGTCTGAATTGGATAACGCCGGAAGAGTTCGAGTTCTTGAATGAAAAGGGTAATAAGCAGCTGCGCGACCGACTGAGGTGAAAAACAGATAAATAATTACCGAGACAGAGAACAACAAAATGGATCCCTTATTTGAGCGTCGTGAGCTTGAGAAGAAGGTTCACATTGATTCAAAATTCCTTCAGCGTAATATGCAAGCTTCAATCCTTGCTCAACTCAAGATGAATTACGAGGGTATTTGTTCAGCCGAAGGATTTATTGAACGCAATAGTATCAGTCTCTTAACTTATTCTCTAGGTCGTGCGAATTACACGAAAGGCGGAATGGATTACGATGTGAAGTTCCAGGCGGATGTGTGTATGCCTCACCCTGGCCAGAAGTTGCGGGCGCAAGTTACTGTGAGGTCTAAGGTAGGTATTCACGCAGAAACTCCTCCTATCAAAATTCTCATTCCTCGCGACTTGTATTTCGGAAACGAGGATTTCACAAAAATCGAGGAAGGGCAGGATATTGATTTCGAGGTGGTAGGTGCTCAATTCAAGCAGAAGGACACGGAAATCATTGTAGTGGGTAAACTTCTTGGAACGGCACCTGAAAATGGAGTTCCGGAGCCACAACTGATTACGGAAGCTACTCCCGATATCGTTATTCCCATGATGGGGGTAGAGGTAGAAGGTGAGAAGAAGGTCGTAGTTCAAGCTGCAGAACCGGAAAAGAAGAAGCGCCGACTAAAGAAGGGTGGTGACGAAGGCGTAACGTTCGCAACACTTCCTCCTCCGCCCGCGTGAGTAAATACGACGAGTTTAAACGCCGAAACACAGAGAAATACAAATGAACACGTTTGCGCGCACTGCGAAGGAACTACTTAAAGACCAACTAGACAAGTTGGAGGCGAATGAACATCGCCAAATTTTTGATATCGTGAAGGAACACACATCTGAATTTACGAAGACCGAAAAGGGTGTGCTGGTATCCACTAACGTTTTGAATGACGAGTGTCTAACCGCTATTCAAAAGTACGTCACTTTTTGCCTAGATCAGAAGAAGCGAATGGATGAGGATGCGAAGACTAGAAAGACGTATGAACGAATGATCGCAGAGTAAAAATGGACTGTTTTTAACCACCGCTAAAATATAATATAGTATGGAGTTAATTACCAAGGGGGTAATTGAATCCATTGCCGAGTTTATCGGCACAGCAAAGAAAGATCATAAAGCAGAGTTAGAATGTAAGCTGCTTTCTGATAAGATTCAAACAAAGGATGTTGCTGACCGATTGATGAAGACTATTCAAGGTCTATCGGTTGGAACGGTGGTAGAGACGCATTACATGACGTTCTCGTACCCCGACAAGATCCGAGTGAACGTTTGTGAAACGGGCAATATCTTCAAGCTCGTATCCACGAACTCATTTCGTGGTCTTCCACTGGATGTTGAACGCAAAGAACCGTATTACAAGGGGACGCAAAAGGATGTTGTTGATGTTCCGGAAGCGACTGCGAAGTTCACACTGCGGTCTGAAGTAAAAATCCGCAAGGATTGGGAAGGTAGTCCGAATGATCCCAAGTCGCACGTTCGTCTTATTCATCGCCGCTCATTCACAACTGCTTCGGAACTGTTTCGTATCGATTTCTCTATGGTGAAATCACGTGGTGCGAACGTGAAACACAGTTTGAAAACGTTGCTAAAACAGCAACCAAAGTACGAGTTGGAAATTGAGTTTATTGCGAAAGATACGAAACTTGAGTCTGATGTAGTTGCCGAAGAAATTGTGAAAGTTGTGACGCTCATTCTGCAATCATATTACCAAACTCCGTTTCTACTCACGGTTTCAGACATTCAGCGGTACACTCGGGAATTTGAGATGTCTCACAACATCTTCTTTAACCCTGTGACTATGATGCGCCGACACTTGAGTCTGGATATTCCTCACAATATTTCGAAAGGGTATACCGTCACAAACAAGGCAGACGGTGAACGTGCTGGATTGTACGTGTCTCGAGACCGCAAGCTTCTTAAGATTACGAAGCGAAGTGTTACGTGGACAGGTGTAACAGCACTAAATGATGCGCACATTGGTGATTTTGTGGATGGCGAGTACATTATCCAGCACAATCTGTTCTGTATCTTTGATGTTTACCGTTATCGCAATCGTGATGTGCGTTCGCTTCCTTTGATGAAGACTGACGAAGATACAAGCACGAACTCCCGGTTGGGTGTTGCGCGGGCATTCATTGAAGACCTGAAAAGCCAGTTCACAGCTGCGCCGTCCCTAATCCCTTTGCGGGTAGAAACCAAGCTGTTTCTCGCAGGAGACGGAACGTCTATGGAAGAAGCTATTCGTACACTCTTATCCACCGAATTCGAGTACGAAACCGACGGTCTGATTTTCACGCCACGAGATACTGGCGTTGCACCGAGCGAAGATAGGCGGGGAGATACGTGGACTCGAGTGTACAAGTGGAAGCCAGCGGACCAGAACAGTATTGATTTCCTGTTGACTATGGACGATAAGGAGGGATTTGACCCCGTTCTGAATGTTCCTGCGCGCGTAGGTCAGCTGTTTGTGAGCCGGACTCCTCGCGATAACAACATGATATACCCTCGCGAAATCATGACGGGCGAGTATGTTGAACCCACACTTCCCGAAAGCCTGCAGAAAATCGCGGAAACGAACACTCGTATTCCAAGTGTGTTTCAACCGTCTATGCCGCGTGACCCAGAAGCGTACAAGATTGTAGTGCCGATGAACGATAAGAATGTTCCGGTAGACAAGACTGGAAACAAGGTGGAAAACAATACGATTGTGGAATGTGCGTATGATGTCGATACGAAGCGATGGACTATTCTGCGTACCCGGTACGATAAGACGCACGAGTACCGTGTTCTACACAAGCCGCAGTACGGCAACGATATTGCTACCGCTGAATCTATTTGGACATCGATGCACGTCCCAATTTCCGAATCTATGCTATCATCATTCGCAACAGATATTGTAAAAGATGTTCTGGAAGATGATTACTATCGTGACGACTTGAAGCGTGAGACGCGGGTATTTGCGGATGTGTATACGTTTCATAATCGGGTCAAAAAGGATTTGTATCGCAAGTGTATTGAGAAAGGTCAGACACTGTTGGAGTTGGCTATGGGTCAGGCCGGAGATTTGCAGAAGTGGAAGATGACCCAGCCATCAAAAGTTGTTGGTGTTGATTTCTCGTTGGCGAATATTACGTCGCCAATCAAGGGTGCAGCTGTTCGTTATATTCTGGAGAAGCGCGATAATCCTCACGTATACCTTCCACCTGCTCTGTTTCTCGAAGGGGATATGACCCACTTCCCATTGCTTGAACAAACTGATAAGTATATGCCTATTCTCATGGGAACAGAAACTGCAGGAACCGAGTACCTTGAAAAGTTTCATGGACTACAAGAGTTTGATATTGTGAGCTGTCAGTTTGCGATTCATTATGCGTGCGAGACGGAAGAAAAGTTCCGAGCGTTTGTGAAGAATGTGGACAAGTACGGAAAGAAAACGTTCTTCGGAACATGTTTGGATGGTCAGGCAGTATACGCTCTGCTAATGGGAAAGAAGACACACTTGTTCGGAAACGATAAGCAGTTGGCCGGTGAGTTTACGAAACAGTATGAGGACCGTGAGAACTGGACGGAAGAGTTTGGATTGGGAATCAAAGTGTTTCTAGAAAGTTTCGATCGTCCAGCTGTTGAGTACCTTGTCCCGTTCGGCAAAGTTGTGGATATCTTTGCGGAGTTTGGGTTTGTGCTTGAGAGCAGCGAAATGTTCTCGGAATTGTACCAATCGCAAACAAATATTCGTCTCACATCGGAACAGCAAACGTTCTCGTTTCTACACCGAGCATTCACATTCCGAAAGCAGGCGAAGCGGGAAGTTGTGGTGGAAGAAGAAGTCAAGCCTATTGCTGCCGAGCCTGAAATCAAGATTGACGAAGCGGTGACGGTAGAACCGAAGAAATCAACGAAGAAAATTAAGAAGGAAAAGGAGGTGGAAGAGTTAGAGCCTGTTCTATTTAATGTTGGTGACGAAACTGGTGGTGAGTTTATGTCGTTCAGCAACGATGCTAAAAAGAGTGTTGAAATCGATGGAGAAACGTATCCTTCAGTAACACACTATGTTTCGGCAATGGAAGCATTGGAATCTAAGAATGATGCGATGAAGGACAAGATTATGTCGACTCTAACTGCGAAAGCAGTGAAAGCGGTAGTCAAGAAACTTGAGAAGAATGATGTTTGGGAAGCGAAGCGCGAAACAGTTATGCAAAAAGCTATTCGGGCGAAATTCACACAGCATCCAGAACTTCGTAAGAAGCTGCTGGAAACTGGAAAGAGACCAATTGGGTTTGCTGATGCTCGTGATGTGTTCTGGGGTATTGGGACATCGGTAGATACCGACAAAGCAAAGAAGGCGTCTAAGTGGCGTGGAATGAATAAGCTGGGGAAGATTCTAGAGGATTTGAGGTCACGATTTGCTGAAGAGTCAACCTAAAGTTCGGGTGGAGGAGGTGGAGCAAAGTAATTTGGGTCGGTATTCACAACCGTTGGGACAAATTTAGTATTTATTAATTTGGGAGCAAACGGATTTTTTACCGGTGTTACATTCATTCTAGTCATTGTGTTTACGTCGGGTTCAGTAGGGAACGTCATACTACGCTGACGCTCTAGAGGAATACGTGCGGGATTGTGTCGGACTTCTACCGTTTCATCATGATACACGGGATTCACAAGTTTTTGTTTCGGTGAGCGACGGCTATACGCTACTGCAAACGCAAGACCCAATACTCCAACAACTGACGCTCCCGCCGCAATTCCGACAATAGCAATATTCGGAGAATTATTGTTGGAAACTTGGGGGGCAGCAGCCACATTCAAGATAGTCATGGTAGGAGAAATTGTGGCAGTACCAGTGTAACTGCGTGTTCCCGTAATCGAAATACT
>Ga0007819_1000371_pt1 | contig 15202 bp, 19 predicted proteins | sample CryBogCBE07Jul09_FD_71203 | JGI IMG/M metagenome (GOLD analysis project Ga0007819, IMG submission 71203) | Freshwater microbial communities from Crystal Bog, Wisconsin, USA - CBE07Jul09 | ecosystem: Environmental > Aquatic > Freshwater > Lake | place: Crystal Bog, Wisconsin, USA | collected... | reverse complement strand
CTAACTTAGATAGCGCGGTTCCAGACGCATAGTAAGGCAAGTCACCTGCTGTCCAACTAGACAAACCTGTACCACCATTGCTAGTAATTAATGTACCCGCAACAGTAACCGCACCGGTTGTCGCCGTGCTTGGTGTTAACCCAGTGGTGCCAAAGTTAATGGATGAGACGTTGACGTTGCCAGCCTTACTGGCAATAATTTGAACAACCCCACTAGAATCCTTATAGTACAATTTTCCATCGTTGTAATTTAATGCTAATTCCCCATTAAAAAGATTTCCAGATGTGGGAGTTGCTGACGCAGTTCCACTACTGTATAAGGCGATAGGTGTGTAGCCACTTTGTGACATATAGGATTATTCCTTATTGATATGTTTTAAAATAATATGAGGTTCAACAAACCGTTCACGCTGGTGCTCTGTTGCCTCCCACCAGATAAATTGATTTTCTACTAGGTGAGACCTGTCTTTCAACAGATTAATATTTTCTGGGTGTCCAAATATCAATGGATCCGACGGCCCCCATAGCACGATGCCAGGCTTACCCTCATCCCACGCTAAGTGTTGAAAGAAACTATCAACACCCACCCAAGTACGACATGTTTGAATTAGTTGACGCAGCTCACTAATCGGTAGGTTTTTCTTAAACTCCTCAACTAACTGCTCCTCCCCCTCTACACCAACCTGGATAATTGGCTCGTCAATCATGCTGATTAACTCCTTCCAGTATGGGTAGTTCTTAGGGTTTAACTTACCAGTCCTTAGGGTTTGAGCAAACGGTGCAATAATAATCATAGGTACATCTTCCGAAATGCGTTCTCTAAACTGTCCTTCCAGCCCCACTGATCCATCTTCTTATAGATATTCCACTGGTCAATGTCACCAAATAACTCAATCGCCTTGGCTATAGATTGACCCTGTACAATCTCAGGATAGCACGTAAACACTTCAGCATTAGGTATTGAAGGCAAAACGTGACTAAAAACAATATGGTCACCAAGACCACAATTAAGAACCACGATGGTTTTATCACGACAAGATAGCGTGTTTTTAAATATTTTCTCGTCATGCTCATATAATTCTTGCTTAGTTTCCATACGTATGCCACCGTTAGGGTTCTTCATATGCCACGTTGTTGCGTATGGCACCGCTAAAATTTTGTACCCTTTTTGGTGTAACCCATACGTGAACAGCGTTTCTTCTCGGTGCGCAACTCGGGACAGGCCCAAGTTATAATCGTGCACACCAGCACGATATAAAAAACTACAATGTAAATGCTCAACCTCTTTAGCCTTTTTAATAACACCCCACTGGATGTTTGGTTCATTATCAATGTTGTCTATCTTACCAGTGACCTTGCTTGTGTCTGGCATGTAGGGTGGTGTTAGTATTGATCCACCAACTGCACCAACATCATCTTCAAAGAACGCCCAGTAAGTCAAATCATCAAGCACGTTGGGCTCTGGTATAGCGTCATCGTCAACACGCCAAACAAAGTCATAACCCATCATGTTGGCTTGTTGGTGAATGTGATGCTGACCTTTTTTACCAGCAAACACCCACTCCCAAGGGATGCCTTTAATGTCTAACATCTGAAAAAAGTATGCATAAATCATCTCTTTTCGCATGTCTTGTGGCTCATCATTATCGTCAAAGATAACCAACTTGTCTGGTTGTCTTGTCTGGTTAATGATGGCATTTAGTACTAAGGGCAGTGTTGTAAAGTATCTGCCACGGGTTGCTACGGAACAAAGAACCTTATGCATTAGCGCATCCAAATTTCTTGTGTTATTGGTAAATCTCTAAAATTAATAAATTTACCATATTGATCAATACCATCCCACGCTGATATTTGTTTTTGTTCAACCGCCCTAAAACCAAATTCTGATAGTTTGTTTCTTATTAAACTTATACCCTTATAAACTGGGTGCAAGTCACCATGGATTTCAATCGCTATGGTGTTTATTTTATCCATGTCTTTTTGATCGGCGTTAAGTAGTATGTCATACTCACCCCCCTCACAATCCATTTTCAAAAACACCTTATCCGTTATTGTGCTTGCTAATAAGCTTTTTAATGTGATTGTCTTTACTTCTTCGTAATTATTACTAGGCTCGAATGCGTTATTGTGGCCTGACTTTTCGTGTAACCCAATTTTAACTGTATCGCCGTCTGTGTCGGAAACAACGTTCCTTAAAACCATGATGCCTTCACAGCCAGACTTTTTAATATTATCCTTAAAAATCTTTACGGTGGATGACACTGGCTCAACCGCTATAACTATGGCACCTAACTTATTAGCAAACAAAGAGAACGTACCCATATTTGCGCCTATGTCTATTACCTCACGATTCTCCATACTCTCTTTAGTAATGCGATAAATATTATGGGTAATCACTTCATCAAACAACTCAATTGCCTCTTTGCCGTTGTCTATTAAAAAAGCTAATGACTGTTTAATGTTTAAATTATTATGTTTATTAGACAACCTAGCCAAATTGGTTTTAAACTTTTCGTCCCAGTTTTGTACTAGTGTCTTGTCATGCATGGTGCCCTCAGCCACATGATAAATTGGAAAATCACCACGACTCCCAACGTCATTAATTCTAAATCCGGCTTCTTGCGCCCTAAAACAAAAATCCATGTCTTCACAACCACCCGTTTCAAATTGCTCATCAAGCAACCCAATAACGTCAAATACTTTTCTATAAATTAACACACAAAAAAATACCGCAAATTGGTTTTGTGATATAGGAGAGGGTTGCATTAAAACCGTAGTTATATCTTCTTTATCTAGTCGTTCCAACCAGTTTGGGCCTAGTATAATGGTGTCGTTGTTTAAAAGTACAATCTTATCTGCCCTTGCTACTTTAATGCCCTCGTTAGTTGCTTTGGCAAACCCTAACTGATCATCATCCCATACGGATGTCATGTGTGGTATTTTAGTATGCAACTCTTGCAAATAGTCGTAAGTGTTGTCTGTACAACCATTGGCAGATATCACTAACTCTACCTCGTCCATGTTACTATATTTGATAATACTATCAACACACGGTTTTAAATACTTCTCGCAGTTGTTATAAGTTGGTATTACAATGCTGTATTTCATGTTGTCCTAAAAGTTTTTTTAAACTTTCATTATACCACATTAATTTAAAGTTTTAATTTTATCTATTGATGCTTGGGTGCTAATCATCTCAACTTCTATTTGTGCAATAGCGTTCATTTCACCATTATTAATGGCGTTATTTTTAGCATTTTGCAATACTGTAATCTTGTTCTGAAGTACAGTTAAAATATCATTAATTTCCATACAAACTCCAAATAAGGGGGCAAAGCCCCCCAATTATTAGACTGGAACTTCTTCCCAAAGTAAGCGTGAAGTAACTGACATAGTAGTAGTTGAAGTTGTGTTCAACAATGCCAATACACCGCCCGGAGGAATAATTAACTGTCCGTCAAAGTTTTGTACACCACCGAATGAAGTAAGTGTAGTACCTGTTGTTGGAGCAGTAATAGTACCGTAAGTCTGACCTGTTGGGCTAGTAAAGTCTGAACCTTCAAGAATTACTAAGTTGTTAGTTAAACCAGTTAACGCCACACCACCGTTGAATGCTTTAGCCTGTGAACCAGAAGAAGCCAAAGTTTTTCTGTTGAACGGTGAAGCACCAGTAGATACAGCGGCGTTACCAATAGAGGTAGCCCATACAAAAGCACCAGCACCTACAGGAGTTGTCAATGTGTTAATCAAAGCCTGTAAAGAAGCTTGTAAAATCACACAGTTAACTGTTGATGTAGTTGGATTGTAAAGACCTACGATTGGAGTTGTAGTTGCAGTTAAAGTGATAGTGTTAGCTGATAATGCAGTTACTGAAGAACCTGCTGAGAATACGTTACCACGATAAACTTGTTCATAAAAACGACCATGAAGTTCGGAAACAATCATGTCACCTAATTGTCCAGACCGCACAGTTGGAGTTGTGCCTGCCTGAATTGATGATGTGGACGGCTGTCCAACGATGCCTTGAATTAACATTTTACTGTCCTTTAGTTAAGTTAAATAAAGTTGTGTCTGAAAAGAACTGCTCTTGTTCGTCTTGCATTGATGCTGGCATTAAACCCGCCAAGCTTGACTGTTGAAGCATTAAATTTATCGCATTAGGAATTTCTCTAGTGTAATAGTTTAATGTCTTCAATTCAACCAAAATCTGTTGTAACAAATCTTGAGTAGAATCCTGACCCCTTGTCGTACGAATTTCCTCGACACGCAAAGGTAAAAATTGTTCGGTGTATATTGCACCGTTATATAACTGGTTGTTTACGTCTGTCTGTACTTGACCCGCCGTATCAGTTAAAAACCTACGAGTTAGACCAGTACCGTCAGCACCACCAATAGGCACAGGATTGGCTGATGCAGCAGTTGCAACTGCAATCGTGCCTGATGCTGTAACTGCCCCTGATATAGTTGCCGTACCTGATACTGTAACTGTGGAGTTACCAAAACCAACAAATGATGAAAATGGTTGTTGCCTTAAATAAATAATAACTTGAGTAGCCGTCACTGCCGAAAAACGCATATAACGTGCTGCTACTGGAAACGCAGATATTAAACCTGCCGTTGCTGCCGTTGCGTTTGAAAATGTATTACCCGTAGCAGACAAAGGAACACCCAATACAGCAGAAAATGTAGAGTTATCGTTTGAGTGAGTTACTGTAACCGCAGCAGCTACCGTTTGTTGAAACACCACCGTTTGATAGCCTGTCGTATCAATTACCTGTGGCACGTTAGGGTTTAAAACAAGAATTGTACTTGGTGGTGCATCGGATAAGACCGTAGCGTTGTTTGCGTCAGTCTTAACAGGGTTTTGTACACGAGTATTAAGGAATAAGCCTGTACCGTCTGTAACCACTTGTTCAAGGATATTAACCCCAGCAAAGTCGCCGTTAGGGTCTCCTGATATAAATGTACTGATTGAACCGTCTGTAGTCTGTGCAGCTGCTAATGTTGTATCAGTTGTTGATAAACTATTCTGATCACTTGCAATAACAACAGGAACGCTATTCGCTGATTTTGATTGGCCAGCAGTAATCGCCGTTCCGTTAATTTCGTTTAATGCTGTGGCTAAGTTACCTAAGTTTGTAACGTCTGGAATCGTACCATACGCAGTATTAATTGCTAAGTTGGTTGTAGTTGCTGGACCTGTATTAGTAAACACCAAGTTAAAGTAGTTACCATTCGCAGCAAACGAACGACTAAATCCCATATTGGCGGTTATGTTATAAACCCATGAACTTGCCTTTTGTAATCCGGCAGCGTCAATATATTGGTTTAAAACTAGGATACCCGGTTGGTCTGAAGTCAACAGTAATGAAATATTCTGCTGATAATAAATTGTTTCAATTGCACCAGTAAATGTTGCGTTAGGTGCTAACTGTGTAGTTGTTGTGTTGCTTGTAGATAGTGCAAAGTTGGTTGCTGCTAAGGCTACTGATAAACCCGTCTGTCCAGCATTATCGTTAATGGAGGTAATATTATTACCACTACCATCTTGGGTTCTACTTGTGTTAGGTCCTAGATATGTCATTATGTTAACTCAATCGCTGAAACAGTTACATCTACCGCACCAGTTGCGGAGACGGCTAAAATATAGTTTTGAGGTACGTTAATTCTATCGGATTGCACTACTTCCAAAGAATAGCCAGCTGGTATTTGGATATTATATGCAACATACGTTGTTACAGAACCGCTATTTAATGTTACGTTTGCTGTTACTTGTGAACCTGTTTTATTTGTAATATAGCATCCTGTGACCGCTGTCTGAACTCCAGACGTGGTTGGATTATAGACTGTTGTGCTAGTCGTGACGTTTGCTGCTTGCGAAGATACCCAATTTTGTGGCATATTAACTCATCATAGAAATTGCTAAAGCTACACGAGGAATAGATGATGCGGAATTTGATGGCCCAAAAGGGACATTGACACTATTTCCTGTATAAGTAAAATTTGCGTTACCTGCTAATGCACCACCGTTGTTATACTGAACCTGTGTATTTAAACCACCGGCGTTAGTTGTTCCGTTTTGGCCACTGTAGCCAGAAAAACCACTGTAGCCAGAAAGTCCTAAACCAGAGTAACCACTATAGCCAGATACGCCAGAACCACTGTAGCCACTATAACCAGATACACCAGAACCACTGTAGCCAGATATACCAGAACCACTGTAGCCAGAAAAACCACTGTAGCCAGAAAGTCCTAACCCAGAGTACCCACTATAGCCAGATACACCAGAACCACTGTAGCCAGATACACCACTGTAGCCAGATACACCACTGTAGCCAGAAAGTCCTAATCCAGAGTATCCACTATAGCCAGATACACCAGATCCACTGTAGCCAGAGATACCAGATCCACTATAGCCCGATATGCCAGAGATACCGCTGTAACCTGAGATACCACTGTAGCCAGACACACCAGAACCACTGTAGCCAGAGATACCGCTGTAACCTGAGATACCACTATACCCAGAAAACCCACTGTAGCCTGAGATACCACTGTAACCAGAGATACCAGAGCCACTGTAGCCAGACACACCAGAACCACTGTAGCCAGAGATACCGCTATACCCAGAGGTGCCGCTGTAACCTGAGATACCACTATACCCAGAAAACCCACTGTAACCTGACGTTCCACTATATCCAGAGATACCAGAGCCACTGTAGCCAGACACACCAGAACCACTGTAACCAGAGATACCACTGTAGCCAGAGATACCACTGTAACCTGAAAATCCACTATACCCAGAAAACCCACTGTAACCTGACGTTCCACTATATCCAGATACTGGTCCGGCTGTGGATGTTGTGCCATCACTATAATAAAATATTAAATAACCCGTAACTGGGTTATAAATAATGTTGGTGATTAATTTACCAGGTGAGGCTGCATTAGCGAGCTGTGACACCGACGCTTGCTTTGTTACACCACCTTGTACAACTATGGTTTGCTCATTACCTGTTAAGTTATAAGCAATCGGTAGTTGGGTTATCGATTGATCAGCCATTTATTGTTCTTATGTGTATGTAAACGCACCATATAAAGTTGACGTACCAAACGTAGAAATAATTGATACGTCAGTAATACCCGTAATTATGTGTGATGGTGTAACCGCAGTCATTTGCGTTGGACTAACAATACTAAAACTTGCTGCATTGGTTCCACCAATTTTTACGTTAGTGATATTAACAAAGTTAGTACCACTAATTGTTATGTTTGTGCCACCAGCTAACGGCCCAGATGTTGGTGATATGGAGTACAACGTTGGTATGGTGGACGATGGAAAAAACTCATAAATACTGTCTAGGTTCAAGTCGCCCGGTGTTCCACCAGTAATAAATACAGAGTTATTATTTTGGAATCCATTCTCTGTAAGAACCTGGTTACCACTAATTGGCCCGGTAGCAACCGATGCATCTGGTCTTGGAAAACGTAACGCAATGTTTTCTGTTTGTCTTGCTGGTAAACGCCAAGGATCAAAATTATCTAAATCATCCTTACACACCCGCATGCCAGGAAAGTTTGGATCTGGCATTAACTCGACATAAGGAAACTTTCTATTGCAGCGGTCACAGACCGCCACAGATAGAACAGAGTTTCCCCTAGTGTCAAGATAGACTGGCATAATTACGCCGTTTGACTGTTATTCTTAATTAACTTACCAGTAATAATTACACCAGCAGCAACAGTAGTAGCCGTGCTAGTAACTAATTGCCACTGAATATCAGTTTTTTCTGTGTAAGCAAACGGATCTGATGCCCTATTAGCTGTATAAATAGATACAAAAGGCTGTTGTAATACTGCTAATTTAACACCAGTTACGTTATTAATTGCTTGGACTGAGTAAGTGACAATGTTAGAAGACGTGTAACTATTTGAAGTATTAACCTCTGCTAAGTCTAAATAAAATGTATAACCCGCTGGAACCGTATAAATAGTGCTTTGTGTTTTACCAATACCAATATTAATTTGTGCAACAACGTTTGATGATTGTTTTAATGTAATGGTTCCAACGTTTGTGTTTTGGCTTGTACCTGGTGATGTCATTACCATGCTATTAACACGAAAATAACTATTTGCTGTTGTAACACCAGTTGTGCCATTCAATGCCAATGTTTCGGAAATAGGTGCAAAATTAGCATCAAGGCCACTAATTAAAACCTTAGCGCTTGTATCATCGGATGCTGATGAACTTACTAGTGTAAGTGTTGACGCAGATGTTATGTATGTATAAGCAGAAGCATTTTCCCAGACTGGTATCTTTGTGTTACCAACAGCCGCTTGGTAGCCAAATAAACTTAATACCTGGTGACCCATAATCTGATTACGGGCAACTTGAAGGTCAAAAGGCTCATACGCACCCTGCAGCGTTACTGAGTGTGGGGGTGCTGATTGTTGTAAGTTTGTTACGAGTGCCATAATTAATTTCCTTAAATGTTAGACAAAGGGGGCGAACCCCCTAGGTAATTAATTAGCTGTTTGTGTAACCAGAAGCGTATGGAGAGATAGAACCATCTGGATTACGCGCTAGGTAATCAACAATAAATATACCAGCTAACGTTCCAGTAACACCAGATGTTGTACCAACTGTGTATGTTACCTGCACATCAGATGTACCAACGCTTAACGCTGCTGTTGCTGCTGTTGTAGCTGTGAAAGCAATAGAAATTACGCCACCTGTTGTTAATGGTGTGATTGTTCCGATTGTAACGCCACCAACTGCAACAGTAATTACCATACCAGTAAACGCTGATGGTGCTGTTGTTTCAATGAGTTTTACGTTGGTGATTAAAGAACCAGCTGGAATCCAAACTGGATCAACTGTAGTAGACGCACTACCAGTTCCATACGTTGTAATGGCCCCGGCTGCGTTTACGCCAGAAAAATAATTTGGTTGAGAACAAATTACTACGCCAGTATTGTCTGGAGCGATTGTGCCGTTGTTTGTTGGGTTGTTACGTTTAAATACACGAATTGGTGCACTAAATGTTGTGGACATATTGAGTTCCTTATCTCAGTGGATATCCCAAACTGTCTCTGAGTCGTCTCACCGGGAAGTGTCGGTGGTCAGAATGGGATTAATCTTCCTATACCTACTAATGCAAAAAAATAGACAAATCCGCCCTAAAAAATAAATTTATTAGATTTTTTTACGTTGTCTTCACCAAGGATAACTCTAAGGTTTGAAAATACATGCAGACCAGATACATTCTTGCCCTGTAAGGGAATAATGTGATCCACATGATGTGGTTTGCCAGTTTCACGGGTTAGCATGTTGGCTAGTTGATATTTTGCTACTATGAGGTGTGCGTCTTTGTCCCATACTGGGGTGCGTTGTAGTTGTGCAGAACGGCGTTTACCTTCATAGGCGGCGCGTTTGTCTTTATTATTAGCAAACCATTCACGATTTATAGCATTGTGTGTTTCTATGTTTTCTTCTCGCCATTTTGTTTTTGAATTGGCTGATTTTGCTGGATTGGCTATTGCCCAAGCACGAGCTCGTTCTTTGGTAAGTTCTTTGTTACGCTCATACCATTCTTTGGCTATACGTTTTTGATTTTCTTTATCTTTAGGCATAAAAATATTATATCATAAAAAAGCCCAACCTTGTGGGCTGGGCTTTTTATTATTACAAGGCTTTGATTAAAGACCTGCAGTACCAAAAATATTCCTTGCGTCGTGCCATCCTGTAGCATAACGCTCAGTAGCTTTATAGCGCATGCTATCTGTTTCAAAGTCGCCTTCCATTGATTTCTCCATTGGACGACGCATAACGAGCATGAGTCCATTTTCAGCATCAGTCTGAATCCACCAAGCTTTGCTTGAGCTCAAACGAGTAACAACGTGTGCACCTTTTGGTAACATACCTGTTGACTTGATTGGGTTCAAATCGTTGTCAGCAGTACCAGAACGGAGAACAGACTTGAGGATAACCTCTGCCTGGAACTCAAGTGCTGGAGGAACAACTAATTGTTCTGCCTTCAAACGAATACGCTTACCGTTGTTGTCAACTGCAGAGCGGATTTGAATTAACAACTGTTCAACAGAAGTTTGGCTCAAAGAAGCAGCTGTAGATAACTGGTTAGAGTAAGAAGCGCCGTTAGCGATTGGGTGAGCTGTGTTGATCAATGTTACGCCATCACCACCAACATAACCTGCTGTGAAAGCAAAGTTCAAAATGTTTGCACATAATGTTTCTTTAGTTTCAATCATAGATTGTGCTAAGTGTTTAGCGAATGTTGATCCAATACGAATGTGATCACCATCTTCCATCAATACTTTGGTTAAAGCATATGCTAAACCATAAATTTGATAAATGAAGCGAGTTATATACAATGTACCACCCTGGTCATAGCTGACAGGAGTTCCGTCAGGCATCGCAGGAGCGGCATTCATACCGTATAACATTACTTCTTCGTGATAGTTACGTGGAATACCTTGGATTTGTTCTACGAATCCTTTCCACTCATCAGCACGTTGCTCATATACACCATCAAAGACTTCGTTGATAATCGGTTCGACTACCGCACGAAAGTCTGTACTACGCATTGGGGTTGCCATGTGTTAGTTCCTTTCGTTAGTTAATTAGACCGATACCGAAGCGGCAGCGAATTGGTTGTTACAGATTTGAACCTGAACGATTGTGTAAGTGTCACCCCATTGGTTTGTGTTACCAGCTGGGTATGCTACTTCACGTCCGAGTCCTACTACACGCACTTGACCTTGGTTACCAGAACCTACAGCAGTTGCTAACAACGCTGTGGTAGAGAAACCTGCACCACCAGTACCAATAGAGTATCCATCAGTTACAGTTGATCCAGTTGTTGTGTCAAAGTTGTACTCAGTTCCGATTGCTGCAGAAGTTGCAGAACCGTTAACTTGAGCTTCATATACGAGTGCTGGGTCTGTGAAAATCCAGAAAACGATGTTTGTAGAAGCGTCTAATGTAGTTTTAGCAGCATATTTAGATACAGAACGACGACCGTCAGAGTTGGTGTACTCTACACCGTCAAAAACACCATAAACCTTACCACTTGAAGCAGTTTGGTTAGCGATTGTTAATTGGCCAGAAGATGTGATCGCTACAGGTTGAAACTGCCAGAAAGACTGGCCAGATGACAACGAGTAAGGAGCAGTATATGTTGTACCAGGGACAAATGTGTTTGTACCAACGAATGGTACTGCACGATCTAATCCACTTGGATGATATACAGGTTTCAGGCCAAAGGGTTGAAATGTTGCAGACATTTATTTTTCCTTTGTTTTGAAGTTTGTTATGAAAATCGAATATTACTATTCGCTTTAGCGGCTTCTTTTTCCATTTCCAAAATGCCCCCTTCAAGAATAGAACGACCACCTTTGCCTTCTTGAGCAGTGCTCCGAACTTGCGCGGTGATATTACGTTGATGCTCAAGAGGATCCTCGAGGTGCAACATTTTCATCACTTCTTGATAGATTTCATCTGGTAATTTAAAGAGAACCATCTCATTACAGCTAACACAGCCTTCAAACTTGCCTGAGCTCATTTTGCCTAAGTTTTCAAAGCCCTTACCTAATTCCGAGGCTTTCACTGGCTCATAACCCAACGCCATGCGTTTGTCGATACTGTCATAATTGTTTGTGGAGGATAACCAGCACAAATGAAACCCAGGTATAATACCTGGAGGCAAATCAGGTAATGCACTGTTTTGCCATTTATCACGAAACGCAGCTACACGTTCCTTTTTCGATATTGCTTCAGGATCCTCAATGAGGATTCTTTCTTTTGTTTCTTCGACTCTGTCCAATAGACGGTCTTCTAAATTACGTTTGATTCTTGTATTTGCCATGATAATTAACCTTTATTTTGACGATCGTACATTGCGTATGCACGAATCATTTTGTTTCGTTTTTCTACATCGTCCCATGCGCCAGCATCTCTAATTGCTTGGACACGCTCGGGGCTTAATCTAATAGAGCCTGGTTTCATACCAGATTCACTAGCTACACGACTAGACGCTGTTGGACCCGCTCCACGTTTTGATGTAGTACCTTTACTAGCGTATCTATGAGGTAAACGTGATTTTAATCGGTTATCTAACTCCTCCCAGTATTCACTGTCAGAAGGATCCCAACCATCAGAAACAAGTTCTTGGTCAATTACTTTGGCAATTCTACTATCTGTATCTCTAGCTTGAGGATCATACCAAGAATTCTTTTTTAACCACTGTGTGGCTAATTGTTGAACTTCTGTGGCAATTTCATTCGGCACATTTTGCTTTGGTGCCTTTGCTTCCTCAATCTGTTTCTTTTTGTAATATTGGGCTTGTTGCAGACGCTGTTTAGCCTCTGTCAACTGTTCCAAATATTCTACTTGAGCATTTGCATCATTTACTTGTGTTGCTTGCAATAGTTTTAATTTAGCATATTCAACTCTAGCGGCTTCGTCTTCAATAGACTTATCCAACTGTGCAAATTGATATGATGCTGCTGTATTTTCAACTTTAGCAAGACGTTCTGCTAATTCTGCATTGCGACGCTCAAGTGCACTAATCTTGTTTTTTGAAGAAATTTCACGTTGTTTTACAAGTTCTTTTTTAAGTTTGCGTTCTTGTCTACGTTGTTCACGAATTGCTTCACGGTCTTCTTCCGTTTCGCCTTCGTCATTACTTTCTTCAGATGTTTCAGCATGAACTTCTTCTTCATCATATTCTTCATCATCTTCGTGATGTTTTTTTGTATCTTCTGGAGAATCAAAATCCTCTGGAAAATCAATTTTTGCTAATGCCGAGCCGTCTTCCATCTCTTTGACGGGTATATCCTTTTCATTTTCACTCATAATTTTCTTTCAAAATTAGTCTACAAAAGCTTTCATTTTCTGCGCATATTCAAAACTTTTAATGCGAGAAATGATTTCACGGGCTTGTAATGTAATAAACACTACTGCACCACTATCATCACCTGGGTCAACAACAAAACGGTCTCCACCATACTTAATTGTCCTTACCAAATCACCTTCTTTACACCAAGGGCCTTCAATCCAAGGCTCTAATGTGTCCGGTGATTTATATGCTAAAGGTCCAATTTGTATTACTTTGGCTACTGTTTCATTAAACTTCAGTGTTTGTTGAGTTTCATCAACAAAAATGATGCCACCTTTGCTTTTTACTTTTTGTCTACGTAACTGAACCAATACTCTGTCTCCAGCCACCTCTACACCAGGATCTACAATCGGAAAACATTCCAATTCTGTACGTAAATCTGCTTCTTCATTTTGCTTATAATCTATTGCCATACGGCAAACTCCTTGACCTCTACAGGTCTTCGTCATCCTCCGATAATATTGCTTCAATAATCGCTAGGGCATCGGATAAACCCTCACGTTTACCTACATACCGTTGATAAGAATCAAAAGTGTGTATGTTAATGCCAGAAGCAATTGCCTCTGTCATTTCGTTGTTTGCGGTTTTAATTCTTTTCAGAATCTCGCTTAAAATATCACGCAAAACTTTTCATCCAATTTAATAATTTTTCAATTTCTTCCACAGATGAATCATTTTTTAAACGGTTCCCGTCGGAGTTTTTTCCTTCTACTCTTACTAATGCAACAATTTGAGCAAATCCGCCCTTAAAATCAATAAAAGTTTCCGCTACCAATGTCTTTGAGGTTTTTATCTGGTCCAACTTTGCTTCCTTTAGCCATTTTGTTACCATTTAAAACAGCATTATTAGCACGTTTGCTTCCAGATGGTCCGTTTTCTACTTTTTGGTCTGGGCCACCAGCATAGCCAGGTGTGCCAGTCATTTTATAGGCTTTACGAAAACCTAATTCATCTTTTGCCATGTTATTGTCCTTCTTGTGGTTGTGATTGTTGTGGTTGTTGCGCTTGTTGTTGCTCCATTTGAGCCATTTGTTGCTGATGTTGCTCATTTGCTTGTTGCAACTGCTGTTGATGCTGTTGATCTGCTTGTTGTAGACCTTGTTGGTGCTGTTGTGCCGCTTGTTGTGTTTCTAAAGCATGTTGTTGCTGTGCTTTTTCCATTTCAATCTGGTTTTGCACCTGTTGTGACTGTTGTTCAAATGTTTGTTGCTGTACAGCCAGTCCATGTTGTCTAATATCTTGGTTTGCGGCATTAATAGCATCCAAAGCAGACTGATTTTGTTCTGCTTCAAGTTGTCTTTGTTGCTGATCCATCTGTGCTTGTGCTGAAATCATTGCAACACGCTCTTTTGCAGCATTATTGATGTTAGCCATTGCAATATCTGTTGCATTACGTTGGTTATCGATACTAGTTTGTGTTGAATACTTAGCTTGTAACTCTTGAACTTTCTGTTGCAACTCTGCCAATTTGAGTTGATACTCTTGTTGTTGTTTTTGAGCATCCAACTGCATACGAGCTTGCATTTCTTCTGTTTTGCGTTTGGTTTCTGCCATTTGTGTTTGCAGAATAACGTTGGCTGTTGGGTCTTGACCAAGCATTTGTTGTTGTTTTGCTTGTTGGGCTTGTGCAACTTTTTGTGATAACAACTGAATTTGTTGAACATAAGGTGCCAAATTTGTTTTGGCGTCTTGGTCAACCAATTTAGAGGCTAATGCAAGCGCTTTTTGAGCGTTTTGGTCAAGTGGTTTCTCTTTATGTAACTCAAAATCATCTTTTCCTGATCCTGCTTGAGCCACATAATTACGCATTTCTTGCAAATAGTGCAAGGTTAAGTGTTGTTTGATGTGTTCTAAGGCAAGTGGTGAGAATACAGGCCCAATAACTGGGTTTCCACCATATGCTGGGTTGTTTGCATACTCCAAATGCACTTGAATATGGGCAATGTGATCTTGGTCTGGGAATGCGGCAGACGCTTGACCCATTGTCATTGCTACGTTTTCAAGTGCTGGGTTAGATTCCACCACACCTTGAGGGTTTGGTAGCACTTCGGAGACTGCTGGTATCTTCATTTGACTTAAAATACGGCTATATACCGCACGTATATTAAACATTCCTGGGGGCGCAGATGTTGCTAATTGCAACAATGCTTGATTTTGAGCCAATCTCTGTGTTTCAGAAAAAATATTGGGATCAGAAACCGGTCTAACGTCATTGTTGTAAGCAAAATCACGTACTTCAATTTCTTCGCCAGACTGGTTGTCCATTTCATCAAGGTACCAGTGGTTAAT
>Ga0007819_1000366_pt1 | contig 15289 bp, 15 predicted proteins | sample CryBogCBE07Jul09_FD_71203 | JGI IMG/M metagenome (GOLD analysis project Ga0007819, IMG submission 71203) | Freshwater microbial communities from Crystal Bog, Wisconsin, USA - CBE07Jul09 | ecosystem: Environmental > Aquatic > Freshwater > Lake | place: Crystal Bog, Wisconsin, USA | collected... | reverse complement strand
ATGCCAACACTATTAAAAGGCCTGTTAGTGGCTTGGCTGTTGATGTTAGTAAAGTAATTACCCATAACGAACACCACCAAAATCGCGAACGCCTAAATATTTGTTCTGGATTTTGCCCGAACAGCATTAACGCAATTGAAATCAGCCCGGCTATCTCAAAACCATTTGGGTTATAGGATCCGATCATCTGTACCGAAAGCGATGGGAGGGCAATAGCTAAAGAGAGGGCTAGTCGCTGGGGACTGCGACGCCAGTAAAAGATAGGAATTGAAATAATACCGACCGCCAATATTCCTGCGATTGACTTGCACATTACTAATCCCAATTGACCTTGAATCAGGAGAGCCGGCCAGGCAGTCAAATAAAACCAAATTTTGGGATATGGAGCGAGTGGAGGTTTGCCGTTCCTCTCACCATTTTGGCGAATAAAGTGTTGACAACTTGCTGGAACTTCAGGATGAAATGCAAAACATGGCGAATTACCAATATTCGCAAGTAATCCATCATTCAAATTAGAATTTCCTAACAAGTCGTGACTTGTAGAGTATGTTCCATATTGAAGATATGCTGGTTCGTCTGCCACCCCCCCAAATGGGATACCCAGTGCCCATATGGCCGAGATCATGAACAAAGCGGAAATTATCCAAAATTTTGGATTCCCAAAAAAAGTAAATCGAGTCGTCGCGGAAACTTCGAAATTTCCCATTTGTGAATCTTTCTTTGCGCTCATCAGATTAGAATACCTGCAGATGGCTACAATTAAGAGGTGATTGGGTGTGGGGTATTGTTAGGAGTGTTATTTAAATTCTTGTCACAACACAGGTCCTGAGATGAGCGAGGTATAAATTGACTAGTGAGTTGGATGATTTGCGTTGTGAGATCATTGCGTTAACAAAAAAATACGCAGAAATTATCTCGACCCCAAAGTCGTTTTCACCCGGGCGCGACCCAGTCCCTGTGTCAGGGAAAATCCTCAGCCCCGATGATTACTGCTCCTTAATTGACTCAAGTTTAGACGGATGGCTCACTGCTGGACGATTCACAACAAATTTCGAAAAGCAATTGGCACAGTATGTCGGAGCCCGTTCAGCTCTTTTCGTAAATTCTGGGTCGAGTGCCAACTTAGTAGCTTTGAGCGGCTTAACGAGCCCAAAGCTCGGGGAACGTGCGTTACGTCCCGGAGATGAGGTTTTAACTGTAGCAATGGGATTTCCAACTACAGTTAATCCAATAATTCAAAATGGACTTCGCCCCGTAGTAGTTGATATCGACCTTGACACGCTCGACGCAAATATTCATTTGTTAGAAGAAGCGATTACACCGAGGACAAAAGCAATCATGATGGCTCACACTTTGGGTAATCCATTCAACCTTGATGTAGTTCAGAGGCTATGCAAGGACAACAATCTATGGTTAATTGAGGATTCTTGTGATGCACTCGGATCAACCTACCGAGGTCAAAAGACGGGAAGTTTCGGTGATACAGCTACAGTAAGTTTTTATCCAGCACACCACATAACAACAGGTGAGGGAGGGGCAGTTTTTATCAAATCTCCCCTAGTAAAAAAGCAAGTGGAGTCCTTTCGCGATTGGGGAAGAGATTGTTACTGCGAAACAGGAAAGGACAACACTTGTGCCAAAAGATTTGGGTGGCAATTAGGTGATCTTCCAGAAGGATACGACCACAAGTACACCTACAGTCATATTGGTTATAATTTAAAAGCAACGGATATGCAAGCCGCGCTGGGAATATCTCAATTAGCAAAGCTAGACTTCTTTATCGAGAAGCGAAAATACAATTATGAGTACTTACGCAAACATTTAAGTCAAATCGAAGGTATTTCAATTGCTGTAGCTACTGAAAATAGTGACCCATCCTGGTTTGGTTGCCCGATTACTTTAGATTCAAAACATCCAGTCAACCGCGAAGATCTGCTTCGTTTCCTAGAGACAAGAAATATCGGTACTCGGCTCCTATTTGCAGGAAATGTGACAAAACAACCCGCATATAAAAATATTGATTTTCGCGTAGTTGGCGATTTGAAAAACACCGATATTGTAATGACTAGGTCGTTTTGGGTAGGGGTTTATCCAGGAATTACTACACCTATGATGGACTACGTTATCACTTCCATTTCTGACTTCATGAGCGGGACTGCAAGATAGCTAAAATGCATTATTTAATAACAGGACACACGGGATTCAAGGGATCATGGCTGAGCTTAATTCTTCATATGCAAGGTCACACTGTTTCTGGCATTGCACTCGATCCGGAAAAAAAATCACTTTTTAATCAAGCGAACATCTCACAAGTTTTCCACAATGATTTCAGGATAGACATTCGAAATAAATCAAAACTTTCCGAGGCCTTTTCTATAATTAATCCAGATGTAGTTGTTCACCTTGCCGCACAACCTTTAGTTCGTGAATCTTATGAGATTCCGGTAGAAACCTTTGAAATCAACACAATTGGAACTTTAAATGTATTAGAAGCAACAAGAAATTTAGCAGACCTAAAAGCTATCTTAATTATCACAACAGATAAAGTTTATAAAAACAGAAATTTAATTCGTGGATATCTAGAAACAGACGAGCTTGGAGGAGACGATCCATACAGCGCTTCGAAAGCAGCAGCTGACCTCGCAGCTCAATCTTGGATAAAGTGTTTTGCGACAATTCCGGTTTGTATTGCGCGCGCAGGTAACGTGATTGGTGGAGGGGATTGGTCTACAGATCGAGTGATTCCTGATTTGGTGAGGGCATATTCCCAAAACAAAACTCCTCTACTGCGGAATCCAAATGCTGTTCGCCCTTGGCAACACGTACTTGACTGCCTTCATGGTTACCTGATGTTGATTGACCACATGTTGTACACACAAATTGGAGGTGAGTGGAATTTTGGCCCGCTTCCCAGCGAAATTTTTTCAGTACACGAGTTAGTAAGTCGATTCGCAATGATTTGGGGTCAGCAACAAGTCCCATGGCTACTTGATGTTAGACCTGCGGTGCCAGAGACCGATTTATTGTTGTTAGATTCCACAAAATCCAGAGAAATTTTGGGGTGGAAAGATCGATTGGATTTTGATACGACTTTGAAATGGACTTGTGAATGGTATAAAAAGGGGCAACAAGCAGATTTCGAGTCGATTACACGACAACAGATTCAGAATTTTCTCGCACAAAATTTGTAAATACCCCTCTCGAATTTTAAAATCCCTTAAGATATAGCATGCTCAATAAGCCAGCAGTTATTATCTTGGCAGGTGGTCTCGGAACCAGAATTTCTGAAGAAACGACTGACAAGCCGAAGCCCATGGTGCTAATAGGTGATCGCCCGATTTTGTGGCATATTATGAATTCTTTTGCTTTACAAGGTTTCGATGAGTTTGTTTTAGCATTGGGTTATCGAAGTGATGTAATTAAGCGTTGGTTAATTGATCTAAATCAACTCGATGGGGACATCGTAATTGAAACCGGTAATCGGGAAATTTCTCATCTAAATTTGCAGGGATCTTCAAACTGGAGAGTTACAGCACTCGAGACTGGTTTGCAGACTCAGACTGGTGGCAGGGTTAAACAAGCAATGCAATCTGCGGGTGGAAGAGTGATAGCAACCTATGGAGATGGTCTTGCGAATATTGACGTCAAGAAACTCTTAAATTTTCACGAGGCGCATGGAAAATTGGCAACTGTTAGTGCAGTGCGACCTCCGGCAAGATTTGGCTACTTAGACCTCAAAGGAGATGTTGTTCGACATTTTGGCGAGAAGAATCAGGCTGATGTGGGTTGGATAAATGGTGGGTATTTCGTATTTGAACCCGAAGTCGCTGAATTTATCCACTCGTGGGATGAACCACTAGAAACTGGTGCTCTTCCTAGATTGGTAGAAGCCGGTCAGCTAAATGCTTTTATGCATCCAGGTTTTTGGCAACCCATGGACACTCTTCGAGAAAAAATCGAATTGACTAGACTGTCTCAACAATCGCCACCACCTTGGCTCCGAATTGGAGAATAAAGCATGAGAAGTTCACCCATTTTATCTATTGTCACGCCATGTTTTAACGAGGAGAAATCCATCAAACATTGTGTCGAAGCTGTAGCTGAAATGATGAAAACAGAGTTAAGTGGTGTGACCTATGAACATATTGTTTGTGATAATGCCTCAACCGATTCAACAGTAGATATTTTGCAAAATTTAGCCTCAACTGATCCTAATCTCAAAATTGTTGTTAACAGTAGAAATATTGGTGCTCCACGAAATATTTATAGAGGACTCTCAAAAACCAGTGGTCAATGTGTAATCCCAATGCTACCTGCTGATCTACAGGATCCAGTGGAAGTAATTCCGAAGTTCTATGCGAAGTGGCTCAAGGGCTCTTTGGTTGTTTTCGGTCAACGAACTAATAGACAAGAATCCCTCATGATGCGGATTCTTCGTGGCATTTACTATAGGCTGATACGGAGAATGTCTCAATCAGATATTCCGATCAATGCTGGTGATTTCATGTTAGTGGACCGGCGTATTATAGATGCCGTTGTAGCATTGCAGGATCAAAATCCTTATTTAAGGGGCCTCATTGCACAAATGGGATCGAGATCAGATTATGTCAGCTATACCTGGCAAAAACGAAAGACAGGTAAATCTAAGGCAACACCTTTATTGCTAATAGATACCGCAATAAATGGATTGGTTAGCACATCAAGGCTACCGGCGAGACTTGCGTTGCTCGGCGGTTTTGCATTTTCTTTAGTTGGCATTCTGATGGGAATTTGGTCGTTGAGTGTTTCACTCTTCACAAAATCATCAGCTCAACACGGTATTCCAACAATTATTGTGGCAATGTTTTTAATCGGTGGAATTCAATTGTTTTTCCTGGGTCTTATTGGAGAATATGTTCTGAGCATCCATGGACAAGTTCGACCAGAACCAGGTGTGTTTGATGATTTACTTATCAATTTCGATAATGACAGAGGAGAGGAAAATGACCAAAAAATTAGTTCATGAAAGATTTTCTGATTGGGGTCATTTCTTAAAAGCCAGCAATACTCCAAAAGAAGTCATTCTAAGATCCTTAGAGATAATGAATCATAATAACTCTGTATGTGGCTATTTGATGCCGGTTTCTGCGTTTCATTTGCAAGATGATGAATTAGTAAACAACTTAACGAAGTGGAGAAATGAAAAAAGTTTTGCATACCCAACGCGTTTTAACGCCACTAATGAAAGCACTGCACGGTGGTTGAAGTCAAAAGTAATTGAAAATGATTTTAGAGTTATGTTCCTCGTAGTCGATCTCAAATTGCAGGTTATAGGTCATTTGGGTGTGGTGTACAATTTCGAGCAAGATTTTTTTGAACTTGACAATGTGCTACGTGGTGAGTCAACGGGAAAAGGACTATTGCACCTTGCAATACAGCGACTCGAAATCGAATTAGAGACCGAATTTTCAATTGAATATTTAGCATTAAGAGTATTGCTTTCCAATGAGCACGCCATCAATTTCTACAAAAAATTAAACTACTTCGAAACTTCAAGAATTTCACTAACTCAAAGTGCAAACACTGCCGAATTTGCTCTCGTTCCAGGCGAACCTACTGAGGATTGGTTCGTTACCATGAAAAAGAGTCTTGAAGATGTCATTGCGGTTCCTAGTCAGATACTTACAGCGGGACCTTCTATCTCTTCTCTGGAGTCGACCTTAGTTTTCGATGCAACCACAAATGGCTGGAACAACAAACATTCCGAGTACTTACAAAAATTTGAAATGGAATTCGCAGAGCTAGTTGGAGTTAAATACGCGATGGCAACGAGCAGCTGTACAGGCGCTTTGCACCTTGCTCTCCTGGCACTGGGAATTGGGGAAGGCGACGAAGTTATTGTTCCAGAAGTAACCTGGGTGGCCACCGCAAGCGCCGTGCGTTATGTAGGTGCCACGCCAGTCTTTGCCGAAATAAAGTCATTAGATTGGACAATTGATCCAAAGTCGATTGAAGCACTAATTACTTCACGTACTCGTGCAATTATCCCTGTTCATCTATATGGGTATGGAGCAGACAGTCCCACAATTATTGATTTAGCCAAGAAACACAATCTATTTGTCGTCGAGGACGCGGCCCCTGCAATTGGAACAGAAATCAACGGGCAAAGAGCGGGGTCATTTGGAGATTTTGGTTGTTACAGCTTTCAAGGCGCAAAACTTCTTGTCACGGGTGAAGGCGGGATGCTCGTCACGAACGATGAGAAATTATTCAAGAAAGCTCGCAAAATACAAGATCATGGCAGAAAACCTGGGACTTTCTGGATCGAGGAACTCGGTTATAAATACAAAATGAATAACATCACAGCTGCGCTTGGACTCGGTCAAATAAGGCGTAGCGAAAATCAAATTTTCAGAAAAAGAAGGATAAATGGTTGGTATAAAGAATTTTTAGCGGATATGCCTGAAATCAGTTTTCAAGAAGAGAGCCCCAATACTAAATCCATTTGTTGGATGACCAGTGTTTGTCTTTCGCAAAACTCCAAGATAAAGAGAGATGAGGTAATCGATCGATTAGCAACTGTAGGGATTGACACTCGCCCAGTGTTTCCGGCGATATCGCAGTACGAATTTTGGCCAAGAAAATTTGAAACTCAACCGGTTGCTAAAATTATTGGAAGCAATGGTATTAATTTACCTTCAGGGGTAATGTTGACGCGTAAATTAATAGAGAGAGTTGCTTTCGAATTTAGACAAGCGCTAAAGTAAAATGACTAAAAAATCTGAAGATTTAGCCAAGCGTTCCAGAATATCTACCCTAAAAATGGTCCATTCTGCCAAGGCTTCCCACGTCGGATCTTCGCTATCCTTAATTGATATTTTAGCGGTCATCTACTCTGAAGTAGCCGACGATTCTGATGCAGTATTGGTATCGAAAGGACATGCTGCCGCTGGCACCTATGCCGTGATGGCGAATGTTGGGAAATTTCCGTTAGAAAAACTAGAAACATATGGCATGGATGGTTCCACTCTCGGAGGCCATGTCAACCACACCGGAAATGAAGGGGTTTGGTTATCTACGGGCTCTTTGGGGCACGGTTTGCCATACGGAATAGGGTTGGCAATTGCTCAAAAAAGAAGATCTTTAGGTGAGAAAACTTTCGTAATTATTTCTGATGGTGAATGTGACGAAGGAACTACATGGGAGAGTGCGCTCTTTGCACAACAATTTAACTTGAATAATTTAGTTCTAATAATTGATCGGAATCGAATCCAATCCCTCGCGGGAACGGAAGAGACGCTTAGGCTAGAGCCTTTGCTGGATAAATGGAAGGCATTCAATTGGGACGCGTGTGTGGTTGATGGGCATAATCATCTCGAACTTGAGAAGAGCATGCAAGCAAGCTATTCCCCAAAAGTTGTAATTGCAAATACAGTAAAGGGAAAAGGGGTTTCTTTTATGGAAGATTCAGTTGCTTGGCACTACAAATCCCCTTCAGATGAAGAACTTACTGAGGCTTTAAATGAAATAAAAGGTTCAAAAGAATGAGAAATACTTTTGCTGAGCATTTTTTGCAACTAGCAAAGGCGGATAATCGTTTAATCCTGATCACAGGTGACTTGGGATATGGTGTCTTAGATAAAATTGCAACCGAAATTCCTGACCAATTTATAAATGCCGGTATAGCAGAACAATCTATGATGAGTATGGCAGCAGGTTTAGCATCTCAAGGTTACCGCCCATTTGTTTACAGTATTGCAAACTTTCCTACCTTTCGATGTCTCGAACAGATACGTAATGATGTTTGCTATATGAATAACCCGGTAACTATAGTTTCTGTTGGAGCTGGACTCAGCTATGGAAATCTTGGTTATACACACCACGCGGTGGAAGACATTTCTATTATGCGTTCGCTCCTAAACATAGATCTATATTCTCCGGGTGAGCCCATTGAAGTTCAACTTTGTATTTCAGATATTTTGGAATTAGATCGACCAGCTTATCTGCGTCTAGGCAAGGGCGGGGAACGGGCACTTAGTTCAGAACAAGTTGGTAAGACTTGCGAGAATCGCCAAATTCGGACTGGTCGTGATGGCTATATAGCTTTTACAGGCGGAATTGGTGCACTCGCCATTGAAGCACACGAGCTACTAGCTGAATTGGATATCTGCCCGTCAGTGATTTCTGTACCCAAACTAACAAGAGAAAATATTCAGAAACTGAACCTTCAAATCGCCAATTCACATGTATTGATACTTGAAGAACATGTACTAGGTGGAGGATTTGGGTCATGGGTCTTAGAAGAACGTGAAAACATGCGTTTGCAATTCCTAACTGAGAGGATGGGGGTTGATCAATCTAATAAGTCAATCCTAGGATCTCAAAGATACTTGCTTGAGCAATCTGGGCTGACAGCTGATTCAATCGCAGCGAAATTTCGCTCACTACTAGATTTAAGCAGGGCAAAATTTTGAGATTCCGAAAAGCTTTCATAATTGTTGAGTGAAATACTTCGATTAGGGTAACCCGAAATCAAACTCATGGGGTATGAGTAGCTAACACAATAAATATCTACGCCGTTCTCAAATCTAACTTACTTGCATATCTGTAACTTTAAGCGCGTCCTTTACGCTGAACCATACGGAATTAGTTAGGTAGTCAAGTTGCTGCCATGTTTGATTTGGAAACATGGCACGATCGCACGCAATGCCCACATAATAACCATTAGCATCCTTACCGTAACGGAAGTCATTCTGACTAATCGACGCGAAGTTCGCGAATTCAGAACGAATATAATTTAAATCTGAATTCACATACACGAAGCAGTCGCCTTTTTGTGGAACGGCAACGAAACCCTCATAAAGCGCGGTTTTTGACTTTGATTCACTTGTAAAGTCGTCAACGGACCAGCCGCAACAGGATGTAATAAACGCGAAGACTTTTAAAATATGTGATGAGTAGTATCCAGGGGCTACTTTCGGAGCGCTGCTTGAAGTGCACCCTGTGAGACTGATTGCAGTGAGCGCTATAATTACCGTGGAATTCAAGATCAAATTTTTTCGCATTCAGATAACCCTTCGTGATCTCTAAACTGTAACAATCATCGCACCAAAAATGAATTAAGGAGCAACCCACCATTCACTCTGCCCTAACATCCCATTGGCACGATCATCTCTGGGTTGCACTCCGCTATTTGACGTTCGGAACTTCGGTATTACTCATTCTTGCTTTCGTGGGATTATTTGGGTTTCATAAAGTCACCAAGACTCAAGCGGCCTTGGTCATAGCAATCAACTTATTCGCTTATGCCGCGCTCCTGATTCGCGGGTACATTCTTAGGTAGATTCCCGCCTCTGAAAAGCTCGGTCACAACACATTTGACTAGTCATCCCGTAACTTGCTCACAGACCAAGGCCTTAACTTCAAAAAACGGCATAAGATTTCAACGTGAACAAGCTATTCACTCACCCAAGCCGTAACTCCCTACGTGGCGTGCTCGGTTTTGGAATCATTGCTTTGGTGTTGAGCTGCACAGCATGTTCTTCTGCTGGCGTTACAAAGGCGGTCCTCGATCAAGCCTGTAATGATAGTTATCAGCTGACTATCGACACCATAAATTCTAAAATAGCCAATAATGTAGCGAACGGAAACGATCAGGTGAGCTCGAAAGTTCACGATGAAGAGGCAACAGTGACGGCTGAATGGCAAGACATTGCCAAGAAAGACTCTAAGTACACGCTCATTTATCAAATGTTTCAAACTCAAGATGCAAATGGCACCGTAACGGATGCGCAGAGCAAACTATTTTTTGAGGTTTGTCCTCTTAAATAGTCACACCGTTGCAGAATCAACTATTGGAAACTCATTTAAGTTCATTGTAATCACAGCTCGCCTGTGAGATATTTTGGGTATGGAAAACGAGCACAATTTCATCGATCAACAAGAATATGAACCAGTGGACTTTCGTAAGAAAATCTCCTGGAAAATTGCCGTTGCTGGCGCAGCTTTGTCGCTTATTTTTTCGGCAGTAACAATCGGAACATATTTTTCACACCGATCAGAGCAGCAATCAGCGGAGGCTGCCTCAGTCTTCGGTACCGATTCTTCCGCTCTTGGTGGCCTAACAACCGATGACACCTCGTGGGTTCCTGCGGGCTATACCGCATGGAGTAATGACTCAACTGTTGCCTGGAAGTGGGCACAGGGATCTTGTTCTGAATACACCTGCAATCACGCCACATTCATCTCGGAAAATGGCTGTTCAAATTTCTATGCCGCGGTGAACTTCTTGGATGCGTCCGGCAGTGTGATTGGTTATGGAAATGCGACCCTTCCTTCGCTCCAGCCAATGCAAACTGCTACTTTGGAATTTGATGATACGAGCGACTCATCAAAGACCGCCGAAATGTCTCAAATAAATTGTTATTAGAATTGTTATTAGAAAAGAGCACTGATGATTTCTCAAGATACCGTAATCACTGAACCTCGGTTAGCTACTCCACAGCATCGCATTGCTGCGGCACTGGTTGATCTTGGATTTTCATTTGTAACTTTGGGAATTGGTGCCTTCGTTTGGAGCATGGTTGTTTGGGCTCAGGGGCAAACTCCCGGCAAAAAATTACTCAAGATTCGCGTACTAGACGCAAACACTCACATGCCTGCCAATTGGCTCAGAATGTTTATTCGCCAGGGTTTGATTCCGGCTGCATTTAACATTTTTTGGTATTTGCCAACCATCATTAATCGAGCCACTGGTAGCTATGGATTTAGCACGCTCGGAGCAATCTGCCTCGTTATCTGCTTCTTGATTTCTGCTGGCTTCTGGATCACGGATTTTGTTTGGCTTCTCATGAAAGGTCATCGCAGACTGGTTGATTATTTGGCTAATACAATTGTGGTGAACGAAGCAACTAACTGACAAAAGATTCAAGATCCAAATAAAAGCACAGTTGAAAAGGGAGTAATCCCTTTCCGGAAGAGTCAGAAATTGAGCTACCGGCACTTTAAACAGTCGTTGCTAGGCTCATCTGGACAATAAATGTCTGGTCATGACCACTGTGGCCAGAATTCATCTGTTCGGCACTGAGTAATACCAAAGTCAGCCTTTACAATTAAGGCATTGACCGCTGCCGCCCGAGCAGCGTTGTCGTAAGGATTCGTTATGAAGCTTCACACTTCAAAAGTCCGTCTAGCCGTTCTTGCATCCCTGTTGTCAGTTGGCACTTTAGTCGTGCCCGCACATGCAGCTGGACCACTTGTGCTCGATGGCACTGGTCAGACAATCGCAATCATCGACTCGGGTTTCGATACAACAATTCCACAGTTGCAGGGCAAGGTAGTTGCCGAAGCATGCTTTGCGGGCGATGCAACCCAGTCTTGTCCTGATGGCACAAGCCAAATGATTGGCGCCGGATCAGCAACCATCACCCCCGCTTATGCGAATTCAAATAATTTTCAACATGGAACGCTGATGGCATCGATTGCAGCACAAGTTGCACCGGGTGCTCATTTTGTTTTGGTCCGCATCGGACAACTTTTATCTAATGGTGGAATGCGCTTGAGCACAGTTGACCAAGTCAAAGCTCTCACCTGGCTAGCAAGCAATCAAGCCACCTTCCATATTTCTTCCGTTTCACTTTCACTCGGTGCCTATGCCTCACCGCTCTGCACACCAGCATATGCAGCAACTGACAAGATTGATGCCGAAGAAAAAGTTTTGAATTCAATGGGCATTCCAGTCTTTTATGCTGCCGGTAACAATGGTTCAACAACAAACATCGACTACCCAGCGTGCTTGCCTGATTCAATCGCAATCGGTGCTCTCGGAATTACTCCTCAAGCTCCAGTAGTTCCATACTTAGAAGGATTGCCTGCAGATTATTCAAACGCAACCTCTCGGGTTGCGCTATGGACTTCTGGTTCATGGAAGGCAGTTAATCCCGGTGGAACTGTTGTTAACAGCCAAGGAACATCAGATGCGAACGCCGCGATGAATGGTTTTTGGGCTGATGTGAAAGAAGCAAATCCAAATGCAACGATGGCGCAAGAATTAGCAGCATTTACTTCTAGCGCTTCAACTTTTACTACTTCGAGCATTTCAAATGGCTTGCGCGTAGAAGCACAAGCTGCAGCAACTAGCCTTGCCGGCACTCAGACCCAGATAGCAATGTCGACTCCGACTGGAGTTCCACTTGCCACAACGCTTCTGACTGATGCAACGGTTGATACCACTACGGTAAAACCAACAATTACAACAGGTCCATCGCTGCCAATTCTCGCTACCACCAAGTCGTGGCCAGGCGGTTGGGTGCAATTCAATGCCCAAGCAAATGACGCCGGATCTATTACAGAATTCGACGTTTATCTTCAGGATCCAAGCGGAAACCGCACTCTTGTCGCCTCACCTCTCATTTCTAAGATCACAACTACAAGCGTTGTTGCGCAAGGCTATGCACTGATTCCTGCGACCGCTGTAGTGGGAAGCAACTGGTCGGTGATCGGTAGGGCTTACGACGCTGCTGGCTACATCGAAAGCACTATTGGAACATTTGCTATCAAGGCTGTTCCTGCGGATGCCTCTCGCCCAACAGTCAACATGATCTCACTTCAAAATCTCGGCACTCCTGTAAAGCCAGGCTTTGGTGTTTATGTATCTTTCACAGCTCGAGATGACATTGCTGTTGTTGGTGCCAAGTATGTAGTGACAGATCCATCAGGAACTCGCACCGTCTATAACTCAACTCCAAATCCACTGAACTTTTTGCCAGATGTAAAGAGTTATTTCGATACCTGGAACGTTCCTGCAGGAGCAGCAGACGGAAGCGTTTACAAAATTAGCGGATGGGCGTACGACTCAATCGGCAACGGACCAGAAGTTCAGTTTGAAACCGTAACGGTGACAAGCCCAACGCCGGTAGCCACTCCAACCCCATCACCAACACCGAAGCCAAGCGTTTCACCAACGCCAGTTGTGACTCCAACACCTTCGGCCACGCCAAAGCCAAGTGTTTCTCCGACGCCAACACCGAGTGTTTCAGCAACACCAGTCGTGACCCCAACGCCATCACCTGTTGCAAGCACGCCGGTAGCAAAGCAGAATCAAACAATCACCTTTGCACCTATTCCTAGCGCGCCGCAATACGGTCCGGGGCTATTGCTAACTGCGACTGCGTCGTCAAAACTTCCAGTGACTTTCACTGCGTCGCCAGCAAGTTATTGCCAAATTTTGCAGACCTCGAATGGAACCTACGTTCAGGTCGCTAACGGGGTAACTGCCCTTACCAGCGCATGCGTCGTCACTGCATCCCAGGCAGGAAACGCAAGCTTCAATCCAGCACCGAATACTTTCCAAGTATTTAGCTGGGTACGTGACAGAACTGTGATTAATCTGTCACCAACATCGAGCTTGGCGCCAAACGCTAGCGAGAGCATCACCGCTAGTTACACCACCGTTGATCCAACGTACAGCAGTGGAATTGCTGCCCTCAATGTTCCAGTCGCAGTGACAAACCTTTCGCCAACGGTCTGCCAAGTTATCAGCACCACCCAGGTGGATAAAGGTGGCTACGGAATTCCAACCGTCGTGGCGATTAAGGGTCTCAAAGGTGGTGTGTGTAGCCTGATGTATAACGTCGCTGCTTCATCCACACGAGAAGCTGCGATTGCCGCCTCAAACTTCGTAGTTTTGAGCAAGTAGGAGTTGAACAGTAGGTAAATCACCTCTGAAATAGCCTACTTTTGCTCGAAAAGTAGTGTTTTTCAAGGCTTTCGAACCTACAATTAAGCATGGCTTGTTCAGTTAATCATGGAAATTTAAAGGTCGGTAGCTTCTGCCCAGCATGTGGCTCGCAAGTAGAGGCCGCTCCTTCGTGGACTCCTACAGAAACTTCGACCGGTGTTGGCGCATATGCCTTCGACACCACAACCTGGAATTCGCAACCTCGGCCTAGCAGTGCTCCTAAGCTGATTGGATTGATTTCAATCGCGGCAGCACTCGTCCTTGTAGTTGCAGGAATTGCATCGAATAAGTCCGGTTGGGACAACATGATGAATTCCATCAACTCAATTTCAGATAATTCAAGTAGCAGCATTTTCGGAAGCGACTCTGGCTCTTCTGGAAGCTCAGGCGGATCATCAGGAAGCTCAGGCGGATCATCAGGAAGCTCAGGCGGATCATCAGGAAGCTCAGGCGGTTCCACCGGATCATCGAGTGATGGTTCTTGGGTTCCTTCCGGATACACAACATGGTCTGATGACCCTTCGATCGCATTTGAATTCGACAAAGACAATTCATGTCAGTCAGATAACGGAAATGGTTGCTTCTTGGTTCGCGTGACCACCGTTGGAAGTTGTAGTGAAGTTACAGGTTCAATGGATATGGAAGATTCAAGTGGAAATGTTTTGAACTCTGTTGATGCAAGCGCCGGCTCAGTATCTGTCGGACATTACGTAGAACTCGAGTTTGATGATCCAGATGGTTCTGCCACAAACGGCAGTATTACCTCGTTAGTGTGCGGATAAGGATTAAAAATGGATTATGTAAATGAGAGCGGACACCCAATCGCAACTCCACAACATCGCTTAGCAGCAATCGTCCTGGATGGCGTTTTTATGTTCATCACATGTGGCATTGGCTGGGGCATTTGGAGTCTTGTTGTGTGGGCCCAAGGCCAAACACCTGGAAAACAAATTCTTAAAATCCGAGTCTATGACGCTGCAAATCCACAACGCCGAGCTAACTGGATGCGCATGTTCATCCGACAAGGTCTCATCGTCGGAGCAATGACATTGCCTATCTACGTTTTGTGGTGGAGTACATATTTCTTTGATGGCCATGTAACACCGAGAGCCTTGATCCTTCACGTCTCTACCGGCGGAACAGCCTGCATGGTGATCTTGCTTATTTTGAGCGCGGCTCTTCGGTTGGCCGATGCACTCTGGATCTTTCAGTCAGGCACACGTCGATTGACTGACCACTGGGCTAAAACCTACGTGGTGAACGAAGCAGAAATCCTGAATTAATACCAATGAAAAAGCGCAATGTGTGGATCAGCGCAACCTGCGCTTTTTTATTTGCTAGTACCGTTATTCAGGGCTCACCAGCTGCAATCGCGCTCACCCCTGCTGGTTTAAGCGGCGTCGTCGTGGGGAATCAAAACCAAGCGATTCCAGGAACCTCGATCACTGTGAGCCAAAATGGCACAACAATCGAAACCACAACGAGCGCAAGTGATGGTTCATACTCGTTACCACTCGCAGCAGGAAATTACTCCTTGAAATTTGTGCCACCAACTGCTGCAAATTCAACGTT
>Ga0007819_1000361_pt1 | contig 15381 bp, 22 predicted proteins | sample CryBogCBE07Jul09_FD_71203 | JGI IMG/M metagenome (GOLD analysis project Ga0007819, IMG submission 71203) | Freshwater microbial communities from Crystal Bog, Wisconsin, USA - CBE07Jul09 | ecosystem: Environmental > Aquatic > Freshwater > Lake | place: Crystal Bog, Wisconsin, USA | collected... | reverse complement strand
CTTTTCAACTGCTAATGGCTCTTTACGGCCACTTCGTTTTGTGACTTGAATGTTACTCATTGATACCTCTTATTGTAATTTTAATTCTGTGCTGCTATAACGCCGCTTTAATACTAACTTTTCTTCGACCTGTTGAATATTTACAATCGCTGCGTCAAGGAAATTAATAACATATTTTCCCTTGTTGAAAACAGATAAGTTATAGACGTATCCTGTTTCTGGATCATTATATACGCATAGTTCCATAGGCAACTGCCCGTGACCACTATAAGCAATAGTATACAACATTCCTAGAGCTTTTGCAATATCACAGTAATAATTTTCGGCGATTAAATCCCAAGCCGTGGGCCATGACGCTGGATCAGCGGGATCCAAATAGTAAGCGTTGTAAGGACAGTCGCGCCAAAATTCGGCAGTTGCCAGTATAGCCTTTTCAAGGGGCAAGGCGCCCAGGCTTAATCGAAAAGCACGCCAACGAGCAACACGCTCGCTGGGATCAAGTTTCCACATTAACTAATATATTGAGTTAGGTTGTATTTTAGGGTAGCCGCAGTTGTTACGCTGCAACTTAGGTATCCGGCTGTGTTAACAGACAAGTTGCCACCAAGGCTTGTGCCTGTTTCAGTATAGTCATCTTCGTATGTGACAGCACTACCAGTACTTGTGTATTTAACAGTTCCAAAACGGTATGCACTACCATTGTCCAATTGATAGCTGAATGCACCAGTGCCTGCAGGCAATACGCCTAATACTGTTGGGCTACCTGTTGGGATGCTGGCGATTGTGGACACACCAGTTTGTAGTTTACCTACAATAACACCTGTTGCTCCGCTGCTATAGGTAGTTCCGCCTAGGCTAGTAAGGTTGCCGTTGACACCAATACTGCGAATATTTGTTACGTTGCCGTAGTAGTTGTTCAGTGTTGTAATACCATTGACAGTGCTAGAAGCAGCATAGGCCACGTTGCTGAGATAGTCAAAGAAGCTGTTGTCAATACGTACAGCACTGATGCCTGAACCTTGTACCACAACGTTAACACCAGCGGCAGCATAGGTAAAGCTACAGCCTTCAAATGTGATGTTGCGAACGCCCTGTACACTGTCTGTGATGTAGACTAGGTTGTTGGTAGTTGCGCCTACAGTAGTGTTACCACGGAAGCTCATGTTGACCATGCGAGCATTGCGTGTACCGTTTAGTACTAAGGCGCTGGCTGTTGTAGTTGTTGGGCCTGCTTGCTGCAAGGACATGTGTTCAAGCAGCAGATCTCTAGACAGTGTTGAACCTGTTCCATTCAGCTGACTGTCAGTTGATTGGAAAATTGGAGCAGAACTGCTGGTACTTGATATGATTGTGCTTTGACGTCCATCGCCACGTAGTGTAACGTAGGGAGGAATTAAAATAGTACCAGTGACTAGATATGTGCCAGCAGGAATGTTAATAGTTCTGCGTACCTTGGCTACACTGTCGTTGTAGCTGGTGCTGTAGATCTGTGTGATTGCACGTTGGATGGCTGCGGTGTCATCTGTAGTACCATCGCCCACTGCACCAAAGTCTCGCACGTTTACAACTTCATCAAGTTTGTACTGTAGAGTCTGTGTAATGGGGTGAGCACTGTCTGCACCAGTAACCACTGTGTAGCCTGCGGCTGCACCTTGGAAAGTGTAGAGTCCCACAATGCCAAAGATGTTGCTGTGCTGAGTTAAGATCTCAGTTGTGCCCTGAGTAGGAGCGCCCTCTTGGAATGTTCCGTTACCAATGTATAAACGTTGGCTGTCAATACTCCAGCCCATCTCTGCTGAAGCTAGTTGTGGTAAATCTTGCTGTAAACCACGTCGAATCTGTATGCGTGAAATCTGGACGATTGCCATGTTCTAAAACCTTGCTATATCTTATATTTAGCTTGTTAGGTAATAGAGTTCTACTCGTTTCATCCATTCCTCAGTCCAGTAGTCAAACTCGTCACCCTCGATGATGAATTCTAGGTATTCTGGCGTGGAATATGTGTTATCTTCTAGTAATTTAGGCTGAACGGCCATCATAATTACGCCTTTGCGAATCGCAGTACCGTGCGTTTCATTGTGCGCTGCTGCGTATGCTGCCAGCTGAATAAAGTAGTCACCAATGTATTCACGCTTCTTGACTTTGTTGCTCTGCTTGAAGTCAACAATAGCAGGCTGTCCTTGATGTACAGCAATACAGTCTGTAGTGCCTGCATATAATCCGCTGTAGTAAACAGGAACTTCGCTGCCCCAGAATTCATCTACTCGGCTCAAGCCATTTAGTATGACCTCTGCGGCCATGAACCATGATGGGTGTGCAAAAGGATTTGTGGGCAAAGGCTTCATATCATCGCTAAGAATGTATGATTCAAGATAGCTGTGCATCCTTGTGCCACGGTTTGCTGCCTCGGTAGTGATCTGCTGTGCCCGTTGCTCGCCTACTGCTCGACGCCAGTTTTGCAGAGCCTGTTTTGATTCTTCGCTTTTGGTTCGATCAAGGATAGTTGTTACGCTGGGTACCTTTGATCCATCAGGAAGGCAATAGTGCCTTTTCCCATCAACAGATTCTCTCTTGATAGGAGCATAATTAAATTTGGGTGTTATCATAGATTAAATACTTATATGTCCGGCAACATTAGTTTTTCAAACGTTCCAAACGTGCCTCAGATAGATTTTGACTTATCTTTAGTAAAGGTTAATAGTGATTATAACATAATTTTTCACTATGTCTATGATCCTTTCAATCACTTTGACACAGAGTTTGCGTTTCTCAAAGATCCCACACTAGACAAAAATACAGTTGTTATACTGTGGCATCCTGTTGAAATGGGTGTGTGGGATCAACTATGGATCAGCAAACTTAATGATATTGTAACTGCTGCACCATACCGTTTAATCTATTTAACCGGCTGCACCAGCAGACTAAATCTTGATCAATATTTTGATATTAAAATCGATGTTAGATTTTTTCCAGTATTTGATATACGTGCAGCAAACCTATGGGAGTATGTTCCTGACGATGTGGTGCTAGACAAACCTAACAAATTTTGTTGTTTAAACGCCAAGGACCTAGTGCATCGTCGATTTATATTCAGCCAACTGTGCAATACTGGTCTGTTTAACAATAGTACAGTCAGTTATAGATGTACAAATTGGGGAGTAGATTTTAATCCTGAATTTTTTTATTTTTTTAAAGGACAAGGTTTTACTGATGAACAGTTGAATGAAATAAAGATATCAAGCGACAGCATAGTAGCATCGTTGCCGGTTGTAATTGATGATCACAATGTTGTTAATAATTTGCCAAGAGATATATTTAGAAATTCTTACGTAAACATAATCAATGAGACTGATTTTATAAATGTGCCCTTTTCATTCAATCAAAGTTTTGTCACTGAAAAAACATTCAATGCTATTGCCAATAATCAGTTGTTTATTATTGTAGGTCACGCAAATAGTCTACAAACTGTGCGTGACATGGGTTACAGAACATTTGATGGAATCATTGATGAGAGTTACGATACTATTGATAACAATGGCGATAGGCTCATGGCAGTACGTGACGAGATCTTGCGTTTTCTAAATCGTCCCCTGGCTACTATACGGGAAGATTATCTACGTGCTCAAGACATCATTGCTCACAACAGAGATCTATTGTTCAGTGCTGATTTGGATCAACGATTGCAACATCTTATCGACACCATATGAAGCCCATACTGAACTATTTTGTACCATTTACCAATGGCAAGTTTGTTGCCAACTGTTTAATGTTTAGTTCAGATGTCTACGGTACAGCCAACGAGATGGCTAGTAATAGTGATTGGACTGCCAATGAATACAGCGATGTAGACGTATGGTGGAAAGATTATGAACACGATTGGTTCAATACTAACAACTGGATTGACTACATTAGACCCGAAGTTCCTAGAAATCAGTATGTGTTTTACACCTGTCACGAAGACTACACTGTTGATTACATCAAGCAACTGTTACCACAATCTCGCATTGTTTGTATTGTTCCGGATCTAGAACTGTGTAGGAAAAACTATCAAAAAAAGAACTGGATTGAAGATGAAACAGACTTTGAAACATCAAGGGTTTATCGAGAGTTTCAAAGTTTCAATGCCATAACCACAGACTTGGTTATACAACAACAGGACCTATTCCAAGTTGACTCGTTTGTTAAATCAATAGACTGCTTGGCACAAGGTTTAAATATTACACTTGACATGGCTCAAGTACTCAAATACCGTAGTAGGTATTTTTCACACCCAATGAATCAAATATGAAAATACTAGTAAGTGGCTGTAGTTTTAGCCAATGGCCTGACCAACCAGGCGGTAAAAATACCTGTTGGCCTGCCTATATACAAGGACATGAAGTACGTACAGTCGCCGAAGCTGCTGCCGGAAATCAATACATCTGTGACAGCATTATTAGAGCTGTTAGTGAACAGCGTCCCGACATGGTCCTGGTCATGTGGAGCGGTGTTAGTAGACTAGATTACTTGACCAGTTTAGAAGATTCTGCTTGGAATAGCATGTTTGACAGCTATGGCTTTTATAGACGCATACCCGGAGATAAACTGGGTTGGATTTTTAGTGGCGGGCAGATGGGCACTTGGTTTAAACATCCTGTGGCACACAAGATGTTTTACGAAATGTACAAGGTGTCTAGTGAACTTAGTCTGGCACACATCAACTTGGTGGAAATAGTCAAGTTGCAAAACTTCTTGCAAGCCAAAAACATACCCTATCGTTTTATGAGTTATGTAAACTATTGGGGAACTGGCGATAATCTAAGTCCCAATGGAGACTTTGGAGTTGGTAAGTTTCCCGAGCTGCGTTATCTCACTGAAGAGATTGATTTTGATCGCTGGATTTTCACCAACGCAAATCGAGACGGTATCTATGAAATGGCACGAGAATCCAACGACTTTATGCCAGATGGCTTCCATCCTGCGGCTGCAACACATCAACGTTGGGCTGAACTGATAATGTCACGTATTTGATTTGCTGCCTTGATGGTCCAGTCAGTCTGCATGATGTGATTGTAATTGTGTTCTAGTACTGGTTGTATCTTGGCATAGACTTCTGCTTGGTCCATGCTACAAAGAAGTTTAACCTGTTCAAACGCTGCTGTGTAACGTGCGGTATCGTCAAGTATTAGATCGTAACTTTCATCAATTACATCGCCGAATGTTTGGAATCCTAGTTCACGCAAATTCTGTAAAAACTTATAGCCAGTAAAGGCAACAAACAGGCGTCTTGCTATCAAGGGCTTGGCTGTTTTTTCTGTGTAGAAACTGAGAGTATTGTCGTAGTCAGTTTCAGCAATGATGCTGTAGGCACTGTCATTAAACACGCTGATAGGAATAACTCGGCTTAGGCCAGTGTGTACACCGTAGTAGAGTACAGGACCAGCTGTGCCGTTTTGTTTTACATCATTTGCTGGTACTACACCGGGTTCCCAAATAAAATAATCCTTAGCATAAAATTCAGTATTGTCCCATGCGCCACCATAGGTCATAATAAATTTGTCTTGAAGATTGTTTGCTGCTACTGCGGCAGCAACAAAATCTCTGTGTGGTTTGGGACTGCCTAATAGTGCATCAAAGTACTTGTTCTTTGGAACTTGATAACTGATTTTGGCCAACTTGTCGGGCAGTCTTTTGTATACTAGCGATGTTGTTTTAAACCAATCGCCCCAGACAACAATGTGGTCGCGCATATCGTCATTGTCATTCACTGTGCCGGGTACGACCCAATAGACATTGTCACGATGGCATTGTTCCCATATCTTCCAGTGGAAGTCGTGCAGTTCGCTTTCAAAGCTAAACACCACTAAACTAACATCGCTCAGTTTGCGTATTTTATCTTCAAAGCCTTGATAGGCTGTACAGTTGATATCATGATCGCAGTGCAGTCTGTGCGTAGTAAATGCAATCTTAACTGGATCTGCACTTGCTACATATTCTTCAAAGCTATGGCACAGGCTGTAACTAGACAAACCCACATTGGGCAACCACTCAAGGTCTATTATTTGACTATCACTGTAAACTATCACGGCGTGCCTTATAGTCGTCTACTGCGGCCTTTATAGCATCTTCTGCAAGTATGCTACAATGTATTTTAACCGGTGGGAGGGCAAGCTCTTGAGCAATGTCTGAATTAGTAATCGTTCGTGCTTGGTCAAGCGTTTTTCCCTTGACCCATTCTGTGACGAGACTGCTTGAGGCGATGGCGCTGCCGCATCCGTAGGTTTTGAATCTGGCATCTGTTATTACTCCATTTTCTACTTTTATACTTAGTTGCAAAACATCACCGCATGATGGCGCCCCTACGAGACCGACACCAACACCTTCTTCACCTTTTTTATACGATCCGACATTTCTAGGATTATTATAATGATCCAAAACTTTATCCGAATATGACATAATTATTGAACGTCTTCTGTGTGTTTGTGTTTGATTGATTTTTTAAGGATCTTGACCCAGACCTTTTGTTCTTTGGCCGAGTCGTGTTTAAAGATTGCCTTGTAGAGTTTTTTACGAAGTTTGCGTAGTTTCATAGTGACTCCTTAGACTGAAAAACTTGATCCACAACCGCAAGTAGTTTGTGCGTTGGGATTATTGATTGTAAAGCTGCTGCCCATGAGTTCTTCTTTGTAGTCAATAGTGGCACCTTGCAGGTACTGCATACTCATGCTGTCAATTAAGACCACGATGCCATTGTTGTCAATGACAAAGTCGTCTTCGTTTTGTTCTTCGTCTAGTGTAAAGCCGTAACTAAATCCGCTACAGCCTCCACCTTGCACGAATGTGCGTAGTTTGACTTGAGGATTATTTTCCTCAGCCAAGATGTCTGTAATTTTTTCTAGTGCAGATTCAGTTAAGGTAATCATTGTGTGCAAGTCCGTGTTACTGTCACTGTACCATCGGGGTTTTGGATCTGTGTCCATGGGCTACAGTTCTGTGTTTGTACCACTTGTGGCTGTTGGATAATGACAGGAGGTTGTTGTGTTACTACAACTGGCGGCCGAGGTTGGGCAATTTCGTAACCAATAACACCGCCCACAATAACAGGTGCTACCCAGTTCCAACCGCCGCCGCCACGTTCCCAATGCCCGTGATGATGATACTGTGCTGCCGCACCAAAGCTGGCTGTAACCAAAAGTAATGCTAGAATCTTTTTCATAGAAAAACCCCTTATATAAGATATTTATTATAAGGGGTTTGTGTCAAAAAGTCTAGTGATTATGAGCGACTACTTAATGCTCGGTTTGCCATTGCGCTAACTGTCTTTTCTGGAGCAGTTTGAGCAGCACCGCCTGCACCACCAGGTCCACCTACGTCAGATTCGGGCCCTTCAATTGGTTCTGGAGGATTGATAAACACATATTTGACGCCTTCGTCGTTATCGTCAATGCTTTTGATCATTTCCTTAACAGTTTCATTGTTGGCTTTGGCTTTTTCCAATGCGTTCAAATCAAATGCTTCACCGCCTGGTTTGTTTTTAACCAAATTCATTAGTGCTGTGACTGCAATTTTTGGAATCTTTTTGTCGGCAGCATTGAACTGAATTTCACGTAGTGTATCGATTAAGGCTGCGTCGGCTTCGTGGTCAGCATCGTCTTCGATGTGAGCACTAACATCGTCACCTAACTCGAGGTCGTCTTCAAAGAGGGCAAACTCTTTATATCTCATTTTTTAGCCTTGGCGTCCTTGGCCGCTTGTTTCATCGACTCTTTTTTGTTACCGTCTTTGTCAAGATCGATATAGTCTGGTTTGGCTTTCTTGGCTTCTGCCATGCCACGACGTTCACGGCCTAGTTCTTCTGTACCACCGGCTGCTGCGCCAGTTGCTGCAAACTCGTCTCCGCCTTCTGGAGCAGGAGCACCCATGTCGCCACCTATACCAGCGCCAGGAGCAGGAGCACCGCCCATAGCGCCCATGTCGCCACCCATACCCATGTCAGGAGTGGATTCGCCAGTTAGTTGACGTGCTGCGTTGTCTGCACTAGTACGTCCATCGCTCAGTTGTTGCCATAGTTGTTGCAACAATGGAGTTACTGCGCCCTTGAATGCTTCGGCTTGTTGGTCGCCAATTTGATCACGAATTGTGTCTAGCAATGCTGGCAACTGCTCGTTTTGCATTTTGCCAATCTTTTCCAACATGTCTTGAATGCTGTCAACCATGTCTTTGGCTGCTAGTGTAGCTTCAGCCTTGGCCATTTCACTTTCAGTGATCAGTTGTTGACGGTTTTCAACCATCCAACGATTTAGGCTTTCACGCACCATGAACATTTCCATGTATTGTGGATTTTGTTCTGCTGTGTGTACGCCGTGTGTACGTTTTGCACGGTCTAGTGTTTCGTTCAATCCTTGAACGATATTGTAGGCCTTTTTAAACGTCATGTTTTTGTAGTCAATTTTAAAACCGAAGCGGCTTTCAACTACTTTGTTAATTTTGTTAGCTCTAGGCTGATTGCTCATTTCTGATAAACGCATGGTTGTTATTCCCAATATTTTATATATTTAGCATGTGATAAAGATTTCTGCAATTGATTATTGGCGTCCCGCAACTGTAGGCGAGCGTCAAATAATCGTGCTGTCCATATGTCTGCTTTATCGTATTGTTTGGCTATTTTAGCACGTTTTACACTAAATTCATAGTGCTGTATGTCGTTTCTTAGCCGTAATACTGCTGCATCTGCTAGGGCTATGCTGTCAGCAATGTTATAGCGTTGGCTTTGATAGCAGAGCGTATAGAATACTGCGCTGAGTTTGTCTGTGAAGTTCTGTATCAGTCTGTTATCGCTGTTGCGTAGTTGCCAAATGCCGTGATCGTTAAGCACACGATAACGCCCTACTACATAACCCAAGTCTCCCAAAGGCCATATATAGGGCGTCTTTTGTCCTATGCTGAATTGATGTACTTGTTGTTCTGTCCATTGGCTCAGATACAGAGCCGTGGCCTTGATTGCTGCTTTAACTTCTGCCAGTTCTGGAGATTCGTTTTTTGTAGATGATGCGACCGTTTTCATTGATTCTGTAAAGTACGTCTTTGTTGACTAATTGATTTGCGACTATTTGGTGCCTTGGATCTAGATCTGATTTTCTTAGTTCTTTGGTCTCATTGAACATGTCCAATATTTCAGCTTCTTCGTTGGTTATTGGCAGTGTCAAGTTATTTAATAGTTCTACGATACGCATGTTAGGAAAGTTTGACCAGTAGTGTGATTATGCCTGTAATTAATACGCCGATAATTGTGGTGCCAATGGCAATCATGGTTTTGTAGGGATCAGCACTCTCTTTGGGGGCATCCGCTTTAGGGGCATCCGCTTTAGGTTGCTGCGGTTGCGATGTTTGCAAACTGGCCACCAAGCGGTCTTTGATGTCGATAAGGTGCAACTCGACTTTGTCTATGCGATGTTCTAAGTTGTCTAATTTTGTTTCCAAGCTGGCATACCTCACTGCACAAATTTCTACGTGCGCCTCAAGGTTCTGCTTCTCTATTTCGGTCGGCTTCATCACTATCTATTCTTTCAAAGGGGTTGATGCTGTTTTAGTTGTTGCCGTAAGGATGAGCCATAAAGTGAGCCAGAGTAGGTGCCAGTAGCATCTTATACGTTATTTATGTCCCAATAGCCTTTTTTAAAGTATATGTTCTTTATAGCGCCATAGGGATAAAAAATGGGTAGCATAAAACGTGCTGTCTCGTCTAGTCCACAAATGACAGGAATTTGGTCAAATGCTTCTGCTAGACGCCCAACTGGGTTAGTACCAATGGTGAATATGTCGCTGTGTTCTGTGGCAAATTGCCAAACCCACACACGCTGCTCGCCTTGAAAGTACTCGCCAAATTCCAACCATTCCATGTGTGCCATTGTGGCCACTGGTGGTGTTAGTTGTTGTGGCTGTGTTATAAGCCCAATAGCCTGTAGTACTGTGTCAAAGTTACGCTGTTGTTCACGTTCTACAGTGTCAGGGCCGCGAGTCACCCCAGTGTTGGTAATGTCAACTAGTGTGTATAAACGATAATATTCTACGTTGCTCTGCATGTGAATATTTAGTCAACAAAAAACCCACCGAAGTGGGTTTTGTGTAGTTGTAAACTATTAAGCTAGTTTGAAGCCGTTAGCTGACGATACAGTTGCAGAAACTGTGTAAACGTTAGCCAATGCACCAATGTTACCAGCGCCGTCACCAGCTGTTGTGTAACGAAGTGCGTTTTGGATAACTGTGTCGCTAGACCAACCGCTACGTTCTGTCAAGATGCTGATTTGTTGTGCGCCTGCAGAGCCTGCATCAACTTGGTATGCCAAGATTGTTGCGTTACCAGAAACGATACGCAAAACTGTCTCAACTGCACCACCAGTTGTCATTTCAGCTGCCAAGTTACCAGATACACCTGCTGCAAATGTTACTTTGTAAGATGTAATAGGAGCTGCGATACCTGTGTTGACTACCTGACCGTTAGCCGATGTGCTTGTACCGTTACCAAGTTGACGACCTAGGTCAACGTTTACGACGCCATATGCATCGCCATTAATACGTGTAAATACTGCCATTTTATTTTCCTTTATTTAAATGAGCCAATTGGGCTGCATACTTTTATTTAGCTCTTACGCCAAAATACTAGGCTCTTCCCGCGAAGTTTGCTGCTGAAAATACCCCACGGTTTACTAGCTTGATAAAGCCGCTGGGAGTATCAATGTTAAATCCCTCGCCTTTAGGCGTGTCTCCAACATACTGCTCTATGCTGCCAACCTGTGGTTCTAGTTGTTCTAGAACTGCCATTTTCAGCGTAGTTATTGCACTGTACACAGCATCTAGCTGCGCTACAATGGGTTTATTTTCATCACTAGCAATCACTGCATACTGTGGTTTGCTCAGTTTAGTCTGTAGCCATTCGGGCCCAACTGCCTGTCCTGTGACTTTACGATTATAGTAGGTCTGTAGAGTTGCCTTACTAGATCCTGTAATGCTGCCAAGAAAGTCATCGCCGCCCAGCGCCGCAAACTTTTTAACTGCTGCACGAGCTGCGTTTTCAACTTTGACAGGACGTTTCATCTTAAAGGTGATGCCCATGTTGCCTGTAAATACTGTACACCACTGAGTGCTGTCAGCAAGTCCCTCTAGTCCGTTCATGCTGTGACGTCCTATCAAGGGAGTTTCTTTGTTGTTTTCAACATCCGTGCCAATGCTGTGTACGGCAATGCCCACCTGACGACCTGCAATCTTTTGCCCTACTTCGCTGTCAACAGGCACCTTGTAGGTAACGCCGTGTGGGTTGGGTTTGAATACAAACTTGCCTTCTACGGGCTGTAAGGGTTCGGTCCACATGAGATCGCCTTGTACAAAGCCACGGAACGTTGCAGGACAAATGCTGCCTATGGCGTTAAAAGCAGATGCTAATTTACGTGCTACCTCTACGTTTTTGCCGTTTTTGACGTAGAAATCCAACAGTTCTTGTGCCGTAGTAACTTGACCCCCGGGCACGCCAATGTACTCTTTGTAGTTCATTGTAAACTTGCCGTCGGCTGTTCTACGTCCAAACACAATAGCAGGGCTACCGTCCCACTTGATTGTAACTGTCTGTGGTTTTTCAATGGCACTTACAATGCCGTTGATAGCATCCATGGCACTTTCACTGCCCTGAAAGATAAAGTCCTCAGGATGTGGGGTACGTGCTGCTTCGGTTAGATACTGTACAAATTCAAGCAACATTATTTTAACCTTTGGTTCATATAACGGAACCAATTGCTTGGGTGTGCGCTAGCTTCTAGAGTAGGCATTTCTCGCCCACTGGTTTTCAAATAGTTGGCAAAGTCATGCAGTTTAGCATCACGTTGCGGATCGTTACGTAGTGCTGCAATAGTGCTTTCTACTCCGGCTAGGTCACCGATGGTGCCCGTTGGACCCAAGAACAAGTGAGCCATCTTGGCAGGATCATTTGTTACTAGTTCGTTAGTAGTACGGTCATGTACGCCGCTATTGACATTGACTTTAACCCCTAGCACTTTGCCAATGCTGTTGAATAGCACAGCACGGTCAACACCTTTAAATGCGCTACCGTCAGGCATGGCTGCAAGCATGAATCGGCTCCACTTTAGGTCGTTTAAAAAGTTAAAGTCAACTTGTACCAATCCCTGTTTGGCGTCACCGTTGATAGGACATTTGAAATGTACTTCAATACCTGTTTGGTCAATCCAACCATCCAACTGTGCAGGCTTGCCACCCTTGGCTTTGCTGTTCATGATTTGATCTTCGGGAATGCCTTGCTGCTTGCACCAGTTGACCAAGGTGCCTAGCACAGCGTCTTTGGTGATTAGTTTGGCGTCAAGTGCAAGATCAATGTCGCCACTGGTCTCACGTTTGCCTGTGCTGCCTACCATGGTATCCATGAGACTTAGTCCAGTGACCTGTTCTAGCCACTGTACAGTTGTAGGCACATCAATGCGGTTAATGCGCTGTGTAGCAGGAGTTTTGTCCTCGTGCTTGAATACGTTGCCGCCTTCTGTTAAGATCATTTGCCGTCTCTCATCTTAGTCCACAACATGGCACCAAAATCACGTGTGAACTGTTTGTTTTCTTCAAGACTTGCAGCCATGTTACCAAATGCACTTGCTGCAGGCGACTTCTTTGTAGGTGCTTTCTTTGCAGTTGCTTTGTTAGGATCTCCTGCCCATACGTCTGTTGCAGTAGGTGTAGCTGTAGTTGTAGCTGTAGGTGTAGGTTTTAGATTAGGATTATTTGGATTTGCAGTATGACGTACAACACCATTACCTACACCTGCTACACCTGTTGTAGTGCCACCTGTGCTAGACGCGGTTGGGCGAGCAGCAAGGTTTGCTGCCATTTGACCAAATGCACCTGCTCCGCCTGCTGTAGTTGTAGCAGCCTTCTTAGCAGCATTTGCATCACGGCGTGCTACTGCTCTTGGGTTAGTGCTTAGTTGTCCTGCTACTTTGCCGCCTGTGCGTGTCTTGGCTGCTGGTACTGTAGTTGTAGTAGTTGTAGCAGTAGTTGTTGGAGTTGCTACTGCTGGTTCTGCTGTTGGCACTGAACTAGGAGAAGGTATTCTCTTGCCAGCTTTGGGACCGCGCATTGAAGTAGACATGTTTTTAAACATGGTAGTCGCATCATATCCAGTATCTTTCAAACTGTAGTCAGTTGGTTTTTGTGCCATCCCTGCTTGTCCGCCGGGTTGATCACCAGTCATCGGGATGTTCAATGCCTTGAATGATGCATTGATCAATGGATCTTTAACGCCCTGTTGTTTCAAGAAGTTAATAACCTGTTGACTATCAACGCTGGCTTCTTTGTCTAGTTTAGCACTACGACGCCAGTTGATGTCTAGGTCACGTGCTGTAATTTTGTTAGTGGCACTATCCCAACCTGCTGCGGCTGCTTGTTTAATAGGTGCTGTAAATTTACCAATTGCATTGCCAGCACGTTGATTAAAGGCTTTTAGCTTGTCCAACATTGGACCTTCAGTAACTACAGAACGGCGTGCAACTTCTGCAAATATAGCCTGTACACCTTCGTTAGTTATATAAACACCGCCACGTGGCTTGCCCATACTTTCATGTAATAACCACATACGTGCTGTTAGACGTGTGTCTACATATTCTTTCATCAGCTGCATTGGTTTACCATCACGACCCAATGGTGCTGCTTGTCTGTAAGAGCCATCGCTAGGAGTATCTGGACCAACACCGCCATTACCTGTAGGAGTTCTTCCTGCATCAATGTTTTGTTGTACGTAGTTGTCTAGGTCAGCTTGTGTTCTTATTGGAGCTGTACCGCCGGCCTGTTGTTGCATACGTGCTAGGTTACCTGCGCGATCACTGATAGCATCTGCTTGTGCTTGCGACATGCTGTTTGGACTAGCTGTATAATTACCACGTGCAATTTGATTGGCTGTGTCTGCGGCTGTTCCTGTACCGCCAGCATAGACATCAGATCCATTCTCTGGTGGAATGTTAATGGTCATACCGGCTCTAATGTCGTCTGGGTTTGTGATCTCGGGATTCAATCCTTTTAGATCTGCTACGCTAACACCGTGTGCTTGAGCAATTTGGCTCAATGTTTCGCCAGGCATAACAGTATATGAATTTAACGCATCTGTAGCAAAATCAGTCTGTGTACCATCATTCCAAGCATTGGGATCCATTGGATTGATAGCACTAGCGTCATTTGGTACTAGTTCTTCGCCTTGACTCAAACTGTCAGCTGCTGGTACTTCACCTTGGTCAACTGGACCACCATAACCGTTGTCACCATAGGTGTTGGCAAACTGTGTGTTGTCTCCAGCTGGATAGTTGTCTAAATTTTGTCCTGTTACCATACCAGGACGGTCAAGGGTCCCAAACGATTGATCGTCTGCATTTCCGTAGTCTGCGCCAACGTTTGTTGCCAATAAATCTTTGGCCACGTGGATAGCTTGTACTGTACCGCCAGTTTCCATGGCGCCAATGACAGCGCTAGAAAACTTGTCACCTTGCAACATCTTGTTGGCAAATGAAAGACCGGCCGCAATACCAACTGGACCTAGACCTGAACCTGCTAACCCTGCCAAGCCCAAGACTGCAACTTTAACAGCCATTGCCATACCGGGCACTTTGCTTAGTTCACGATAGAATTCTAGTGCTTGCCCAACTTTGCCAGACTCGCCACCTGCGGCCTGCATGATCTGCGTCTGTGCGCTGTCAATAAAAGCGTCAATACCTTTAACTGGACCAGTCTTGCCGATGGCGTCTTTAAGTCCACGATATGCATCACGCACCTTTCCGGCAACGTCTGCACCCTTGCCCAACATGGTTCTGTTGCTAACCGGAGCATCGCCCTCTCGGTCAACGTTTCCCCCGGCTGCTGCACCTTGTGCTACCTGTTGGAACAGTGACTGCACCTGTTGCTGAGTCATGTTGTATTCTTTTAGTAGAATACCAATGGCGTAAAAGTTTTTGTATGTTTGGTCTTCGCGAATTTGTTTGCGAATGATGGCTTCGTTCAGTTGGTTAATTTTCATTTGGGCGTGTTCTCCGGATTCCACGTGTAAATTTAGTTGGATCCTGCGCCCGTATGCTGTTCAATAATCTGCGTTCTAGATCATCGGCAGTTTCAGCATCGTAGTTCTCACGTATGTGATTCATGAGGTTAATAGCACTTGCGATGACATTATTGGCACGACTTTCAATGAGACTGTTTTTGTCTCTCTGTAAGCCCATGCTGGATAATTCTTCTAAAATGCTACGGGTCTGCTTTTGCAAGATTTACTCCAATCTATGTTATATTTATTAATTGCTTAAAGATACTTAGAGTATAACTCAGCGACCTCGGGAAATGTTTTACGCCAATCTTGGTTTCTAATTAGAT
>Ga0007819_1000342_pt1 | contig 15873 bp, 33 predicted proteins | sample CryBogCBE07Jul09_FD_71203 | JGI IMG/M metagenome (GOLD analysis project Ga0007819, IMG submission 71203) | Freshwater microbial communities from Crystal Bog, Wisconsin, USA - CBE07Jul09 | ecosystem: Environmental > Aquatic > Freshwater > Lake | place: Crystal Bog, Wisconsin, USA | collected... | reverse complement strand
TTGCCGACAAGCGGACCCTTGCAAAGCACCTAGTCTCGACAAGGGAAGAGGCAGTCGCCCGGTACCGGGAATGGATCACTGAAGGCGAGGGCAAGTGGCTGCTCGAGCAGCTGCCCGAACTCAAGGGCAAGACCCTAGGCTGCTGGTGCGCGCCAAAAGCCTGCCATGCAGACGTGCTGCTTGAGCTAGCCAATGCGACACCCGACGAATCATTAGAAAAATAAAAACAAAGCCATGAAATATCTCATACCTGCAATCTCAGTAATCGTCCTCTACTACCTTACATTTTCGTTCATCGCGATGGACCTGAACCCTAAATCATGGGGGCTAGACGCTAGGATCGGATACTCGCTTATCACCATACCGACTATTGCAATCCTAGAAGGTATGATTTTTTATAGATCACAAGAAATTAACGAGCCTCGACCGGCACCTACCTCTACTACGGAGTCCCGATCCAGTCAACTTGACACTAGATACTAAATAGACAGCAGGTCTCCCAGTAGACCTGCACCTCTCCAATCAATAGCCCATACAATCGCCCTGCCGCCAGGTCCATTGACCTGCTAACCGTCCTGCAAGTCGTCCTGCCGCCATCTAAAAATGCGCAGCAAAACAGGGGTCCTCACACGGGTTTACTACGGAGTCCCAAACGGGACGCCTACTCACGGGCTGGCAAGGCTTATCAGCGGCTGACAGTTTATCAGCTTCTGTCAGGATGAGCGCGTCCTGATAGATGATAAATAACTAAAAAGCCTCCACATGTACACTAAAGAAGCTCTAGAACTCTTGGGCATCTCCTATAACACTCTGAAGGGCTGGGCCAAGCAGGGTCGAGTGCGATATTACAAGCTAGACGACGGTCGCCGAGTCTACAACGACGATGACGTGTATGCACTGATCGGTAAGCGGGTCTCTAAGGATAGCTGGGTGGCGACCTACTGCCGGGTCGCAGGTACTGGGGAGTCCGACCGCAAGCTAATGGCCGATCAGCAGCGGGTGCTCCATCTCTGGTGTGCTGCGCGTGGGCTCTCTATCGACCAGCAATACGAGGACTGGGCTCCTTCTACGGAGTACTCTCTGAAGGAGAGACCGGGCCTGCACCTCCTGCTACAGGCCATAATCCAGCGCCAGATCTCTGCTGTGATAGTAGAGACGCCCGACCGACTTGCCCGTATCGGCAGGGAACTCATTGAACAGCTTTGCCGTTACTACGGAGTCCAGCTAGTCTACGTCAACCGGGGCATACAGAGACCGGAGTACCTTGCTGAGCAGAGCAACGACCTAGCCGTCCTGCTCAAGCGGGCCAAGATCGACCGGCTCGAAGACCTTGGAGACCCGCTGCCGAAACCCAAGAAGCCCAAGCTCAAGGACCCGGGCAAGATCGTCTCTGACTGGGACGGGGCTCCGCTGCCGAAAGGCTCGCTGGAACTGAGCGACCTTAGCGACCTCATGTAAGATGCGATACCTAATAATACTATTACTACTAGCCGGCTGCTCAAAGGAGCCCCTAATAGAACCCAAGGAGTTTCCAAAAGAGCTTAGTACTCCCTTTATAAATAATAAAAACGTAGCAAAATGGCAGCAAAAAAGGGAGGCGAAACCGCGGCGAGGAAGAAAGAAGCCAAGGTCAAGCGCAAGAGACCCGGAGTCCACTCCAAGTCAAAGGTGAGCTATCACAAGGGCAAGCCCGACTGGAAGAAGAGATACCGCGGACAGGGCAGGTAAAACAGAAAAAGGATCCTTTAGGGGATCCTTTTCTTTTTAGATGAGTTTGCTATTAGCTTGGCACTAAGTGAGGCTCTGGGCGTACGCTATCGCTTCAGCCAGCGATTTTTGGGTTAACCTCACTAGCGGCAGCGGGCAGGCTATGTTGTAGAGCTCGGCCAAGCGACGGTCCTTCGGATCGTTCGGCCAGACTGGCACCGGTCTCTTACCTAGGTAGAAGCTGAACTGGGCACTGCTCCAAACCTTTAGCTCCAGCGGGGTGCCTACAATACTGAAGATCTTATACTCGCCCAACTCACGGTCGGGTGCATCATCCCTTGCTGAATCTAAAGTCAGCTGTAGCTCGATACCCAGTGCTCGCTGAGTGGATCCAATAAAGCCGGTCCATGCCTTGCCGGCTGGTGTCGTCTCTTCCATACTCATAATTTCTTTTAGTTAATGATTACTGTAAATATAATACTTACTCCTGACACGGAGAAATAATTTAGCGACTTATTTTAGCAGCAAGGTAACTTTTATTCGGGTCTCTGCCAGAGAAGCGGCCCCTCCCCGGTGAGCTCTGGGCTCGAGACTCACCTGGTGCTCCAGGGCTCCAGCGGGCAGGGGAGGGCCAGAGACCCTGACTTGGGGTATCGCGCGCGTCGTACACGGAGGCACGCCCGCCTGCGGAAACAAAAAAGGACCGCCGGGTGGCAGTCCTTTTATATATATCCAATCAAACAAAAACCTTAGATGGTAGCAAACTGTGAGAACTGAAGGTCGAAACCTGAGCGGGTCACTTTGCCGAAGAGGTCGCCCGCATCCTTTTTAAGTTCGTGCTGGTTGCTCAGCGGGATACCGGAGTTGTTAGAGCCGAGGTAGGTCATTGAGTTGACCACGTCCCATACGCTCATGTTAGTTTTGATGTATGACTTTTGTTTGTCATTGAGCGACAGTGGGTTGAAGCCCTTTTGAGCTACACGCTGGACAGCGTCACCGTGTGCATGGAAGTAGTTACGACCGATTGCATCGATGTAGTTCTTCTTCAGTGCAGGGTCCTCCTCGTGCACCATGCGCTGGGCCTTCAGCATTGAGCCTTCGACTTCGAGCAGTGATGCTTTAGTCTCTACAGCTGATGTCAGTGCAGACTTGAAAGCTCCGGGTACGAACTCGGCTTTCTGCATGTCGTTGATCCTTCCGAGGAAGGCACGAACGTCGTCTGCCTTGTTGCTATTGAGTCTAAATCGCTCTTCGAAGTTGATGTTCTGGTTGCCTCCGATCGCTCCTGAACCAAGGTTCATTCGCATACCGTTGGTGCAGACCAGACGTTGGTTGTACATTTCGACCAGGGTGTCACGACGGCTTTGCACTATCGAGAAGCCGAACTTGAAGAACTCGTCCTTGCCGGCGCCTGGGAAACCTATCTCTTTTGAATTGAGCAGGTTGATTGAGCTTGTACCGTTGCGTGCGTCGAAGTTGATGGTCTCTATGATGAGGCCTGGGCTTTCGTTCATGATTCGTGCAGTGATATCGAACATCGAATCGTTAGTGAGGCGGCGGAACTTGTTGGGCTCGCAGATGTCGACGATCTCCATTGTGGTTGGGTTGGCTATGAGTAGCACTTCGCCGGATCCCTTTGCCTGACGATAGTCCTTCAGACCGTTGATCATTGCAGTGGCAATGGCATGGTCCTCGTTCTTCATCATTTCCTTGGTCATTGAGTCGTTGATCTTCACCAGTGAAGCGAGGCGTTTGAAGAAGCCCGAAGCCACCTTGACTCTTTGTCCGGAGATATGGATCTCTCCAAGTTTGAGCGAGTCCTTGTCCAGCGAGATCGCGCTGAGCGGTACTGTTTTGGTTACGCATTCGGCAGCAGCGAGCATTTCGCGCATGTCGCTAAATTGTTGGTCTGTTACTTTTCTTTCTTGTGACATTGTGATTTGTTTTTTGTTTGATTTATATTTAAGATACTAAATTAGGGGCAGCAATTAAAATTACTGATAAGACTATTTATCTAATTCTTCAGCAGCGAGTTTGGCCAGTTCAGCGATGTCGTCACCTTCTACGGAGTGATCCTTCTTGCCGCCGAGGAAGATCTCCTCAAACTTGCGGGTAAGGTCAGTCTGTCTGATGTTGTCAGAGGTTTCGATCTTCATCATGTCTTCAGTTTCCTTGAAGCGATCGGTATCGTACACTACTTCGCCAGCTTCGTTGAGCGAGTAGTAAAGGCGCTTGTTGACTCCGGATCCTCCACGTCTGTTCTTTGAGAACTCGACGTAGCGCTGACCGCTGAGGTCGAAGCGTATCTCCATCATTGAAGTAGTAGCGTGCTTGAGGTAGGTGCTACCGACGTAGGTACCGCCTTTGGTCATGTGCTGGATGGCAAGGACTGAGCAGCCGCTTTTCTCGGCAGCGTCGATCATCATGCCAGTAAGCCATGATTCGGCATAGGTAGACTTCCAGCCGTGTACCTCCTTGAGCTTCACTAGGACGTCCTGGTGCGAATCGAGCAGGATGATGTCGTAGTTATCATTGAATGCTTTGGTAAGCACTCGATCGAGCTGACCCGTCTTGACGTAGTCCATGAGCAGCAGGGTTGGCACCTTACCGATGGCCGGAGTTTTCTTGTAGTAGAACAGGATATCGTTTCGGGTCATTTCGCTGGATATGTAGAGCACCTTTGTTTCGGGGTTCTTGGCCTGCACTGATGCAAGAAGATCCAGCATTACTGTAGACTTACCTACACCCGATTCGCCGATGACTATATTGACTGTACCACCGTAAAGTCCTCCGCCCTGCTCGTGATCCGAGAAGAGCTCGTCGAGCTTCTTGCCGGTCTGGTAAAGCTTGAAGTTAGGAAACTCCATGTCCTCGACGGTGATGATCTCTGCCTCAATGGGAGCAGCTGCTTCTACGGAGTAATGTCCAGTGCCGCCGCCTGCAGATTCGGCCTGTACTTTCTTTAGTACACCATTGAACAGGCCATACGAGATGTCCTCCTCAGTGTTTGCTGCTTTAAAGACCTGATAAGCGTCGAGCACCTTTCCTTTTGGTGTCTGACCTTCGTGTGCGGTGTTGAACCACTCACGGACGATTTGCTCTTTTCTACCTCCTGTGATTTTGATCATTGTTTGATTGTTTTTGTTTGACTAATATATGATACTAAAAAACTGAAATACTTTAAAATATCTGTAGAACTAATTTGTTAGTTCTTTCAGACGTGCTGTCTCCTCCTCGGTGAGCTTATCGACTCCGCCGCGGTCGTTGATCAGGTCAAGTAGTTGGTCGACGGTAAGCTCGCAGGTTTGCTTCGGCTTCTCTGGCTCGGGAGCCGGTGCTGCATACTCGTTGCCTACCGCTTCCATGAATGCAGCAAGTGCCGCGTTGAAGCCGGGTATGTCTCCAAAATTGGCCGCGCAGTTTTCGACCTCTGTGACGATCACAGGTATCTTATCGTTAGCCTTAACTGCGGCTTCCTGATAAAGTCTGGCGATCTCCGTTGGACTCTGTTCAGTCTCTATTATGGAAATAAAGCCGAAGCCTGAAACAGGTAAGCCGATTGCTGCCGGTCCGCTGACGATAGCTCTCAATAGTTCTACTTCTGTCGAGATTGGCACCGGTGCTCCGATTCTAAAGATGATCGCTGCTCCTTTCATATTGTTATTTGTTTGATTGATGTAGTAAATATAATGAATGCTCCTGACAACTAAAAATTCCTGGGCAACTTTATTTTCTAAGTTTTGCAGATAGGTAAGCCTCGCTGGCTTTTGCCGTCATCTCTGGATCGTTGCTCACTTCAAGCTTGATACATTTCTCCAGGTTCCAATAGATCCACTTAGTCGCTGGATCCCACTCTGAACCGGTGCTGTGACTAAAGTGAAAGCGCATTGACCTTTCGGTCTTGGGATTCACCAAGTCATAACTTGTGTCAAAAGGCAGGTGCTTCTCGCTGGTGCTGAACGTTGTGTTTCCTTGGTCCCATTTCATTTTGCTGGGATCGTATACTACTTGAGTTGGCATATGTTTGATTTATAGAAGTAAATATAACGAATGCTCCTGACAACTGGAAACTTTTTTAAAACTTTTTTTGGACAATTGTTCGAGTCTCTGCCAGAGACCAGCATCACGGCACATGGTGACCAGAGACGGCTACGTCACGGCACAGTTCGTCGGAAACAGGGAAGGCCCCAATTACTTGGAGCCTTCTCGCTATTAGATATGTCTTATTACTTCTTTTCGCTGGCGATCTCCAGCATCTTTCTTGTTGCCCTGGCATTGGTGCTCAGCTGCCATCTGCCTACCGATGCAAGATAGAATATTTCGTCTTCCCACTCGATCTCAGTAAAGGAGGCTGGACTCGGCTGCTTGTGTCTCATGACCAGCAGGTTAAAGATTGACCATGCCTTAAACTGCTTTTCTTTCTTCATCTTCGATAAGTTTTGATATTTCTGAAAGCTCGACTGATATGCACCTTAGCACATAGGACTCTATTCTCTTGTCTTCGGCGTCGATTGTTCGGGACTCTTCAAGATACTTCAGCTCTTCGGCCAGTGTCTGCTGCTTGTCTCTTATTAGCTCCTTTATCTTTTCAATGAGTTCCATCTTTAATACATTTTAGTTAGCGCGATCGTCGCTCTTTGTTCTCCTTCCACCTGCGAAACGGTGGCTGCTCCTTTCTTCTTGACCGTCTCTAATATCTTGCGATATGAGCAGTCGGGCTTGGTGATTCCGGCAAGAAAAAGGGAGACCTGATAGGCTTTCTTGCAGGTGTGACAGATTCCTACTGTGCTGGTCAGAGCTGCTTCCCAACTGGCCGGTGCAGGTATCGATGGGACTGGCTGCGCTATTATTAGATACTTACTACCCTTCATACTTTTTACTGTAGTAGTCCTCTGAATCTTTGTGGTGACGGTCTCGTCCTGTGTCCTGTCGCAGCTCGTCAAGAGCCCCGTCGTTATATGCGATCTTAAGCAAAATCTTTTCATTCTTCATCAGAGCCTTGATCTTCAGCTTGATGTTGTGGTCATATATGAAGTGGCCGTCAGTTTTTTCTGATGTCTCTACCCACTCAAGCAGGTCCTGTAATGCAGTTTTTTCTTTCATTTAAGTTTCAATTTAGTGAATAATATACTAATACTTAGAATTTATCTCCAGTTTCTTACAGGCTTCAAGATACTCGTCGACTGCCTCTGACCAGCGGGCTTCGATCTTGGCATTGCTGCGAGAATTTGTCTCCATGATGGTGCAGCTGCCGTGCTCAAGGTGAAAGACCCAGTGGCCAAGCTCATGGTACACGGTCTCCCTCGTGGAATACTCGCCGCGCTCGATCTGTTTGCCGTAGATGATGATAGTCCTAGCACCAGTTTGGGTCTCGCCTGCAGCTCCTTCTACGGAGTAAGGCCGTACTTCAATCCGGTCGAGCCTGCCGTAAGCGGCTCTGTAGTCGATGCCAGCACGGTCCATGTCTCTCTTCCACTCTTCGACATAGGGCTTGATGGAAGGATCAATCAGCGGTTCACTCTCTCTGCATTTCTGTTCGGTGACTACCCATAGGGCTGCAGCAAGCGCTAGTATCACGATTAGGTATTTCATGCTTCTGAATTTAGTTGGTTAATATTCATTTGAATGGCAGCGACCTTGTTCAAGGCAGGAACAAGTCCTATCTGCTCCATGAGTCGCTGCGTCAGGACGCGGTAGCCTCTCGTCAGCAGGACGACCGTGTTGGGGTCGGACTTGTGCTTGAACTCCGGGTTGTTCATCATGAGGTCTCGGTAGACCATCGTGCCGGCTAGAAGAGTAAGCACCTTTTCCGGTGACTCTTCCTGCTTGATCTCCTGCTCGGTAAGGAGCAACTCGCGATCGCCGTCAAAGGCGATGACTGGGATTACTTGATTCATATGGCTAATTTCATTTTATCGATTGATGCTTTGACGATCTGGCATACCCTAACATTAGTCATGCCGTATCTTTCAGCGATAATATCGGTCGGCATTGCGTACTCAGCATCGATACCGAAGTAGGCAGACACGATCTTCTTGTCTCTGTCCTTGAGCACTGCAAGCGCCTTGCTCACTGTAAATTTGATATGATCCATTTCTACTGTTGCGTCAGCGTCTGACTTGCAGTTGAGCAGCAGGTCACCGATCGTTGTGTCTCCGTCTTCACCGACAGGCGAATCGATCTCGACAGTAGAAAGGTTGACAGTCTCTTCGCCGGCAGCCTTGGCTTTGTAGATGTCGTATTCCTGGTTGTGCGGCAGCCTAACGATGCGGCCGTGTGCAACGACTGCTTCATTAAGATACTTACGGATCCACAACGCTGCATAGCTGGCGAATCTCTCCCCGTTTACTGGGTTGAATCGACGAGCAGCCTCTTGCAGGCCCAGGTTGCCTTCCTGTATGAGGTCGTCTATTGCTACACCCTGTCCGATGTGACGTTTCGCCAGGGTGACGACAAGCTTTAAGTTGCGGGTGACCAGCATTTCAAGTGCCAGTGGATTGCCCGATTGAATGTCCTTTGATAGAGCAGTCTCTTCTTCTGCTGTGAGTAGTTCGCGTTTACCTATTGTCTTAAAGTAGCGAGGTAGGTTGTCTGATGTTTCGAATCGTGTCATTGTATTAGTATTTTGTTTGATTGATATAGTAAATATAAAGCTTTCCCCTGACAACTAAAAATTTTTGAGCAACTATTTTTCAACTATTTTTCCAGAGACCCTGTGCTGGTCTTTTTCCAAGTTGGGCCAAGCAAACACAAAAAGGACCCCACGTTGGGGGTCCTTCAGTTTTCTCAACCGGTTTCTCTTAGGCAGTCACCTTGCGGCTTCCGACCTTAGTGTAAGCCTCGTTTATGATGCGCACATTCGGTGAAGATTCACCGCGGAGTACACGATATACGTGGCTTAAGTCGTATCCTGTCGATTCAGCGATGTTAGTAATGTCGCCGCGACGGAGGCGGGCCTGAACTCGGTTGAGTTTGTCAGATGTAGATAATCTTGGCATAGTAAAAATTGTTTAGAATATTATACTACTAATATTCCGGTCAGTTTTAAAATCCGGGCTCACTTTATTTCCGGATTAAGCCCATAATAGTGTATCTCCTTGATCGCCGATGCAGGTATGGGTCTACGGTGTAAAAGGCTTTTACCTACACCAAACAGCTTTTCCATGAGCGGGCTGTGGTCTTCCCCTTCTACAAGATTCTTCTCTGACACCTCGACCTCGACGACGATCATTCGGGTCTCTCCCATTGCAGCAAGCCGGAATCCAATCCAACGAGCTGCACTGTCTGCCGAGTCGGTGAGGTAGACTCCCTCCCACCGGCTGATGAGTCCCTTCTCGCGAATGCTCTGCTCGTGCTTGGCCGAGGTCGCATGAAATAGTCGTATCTTTGCCATGGTTAGATTAAGGTTATTGAAATTTCACGTATTACTAGGTCTTCCTCGTTGTATGACTCTCCAGTATCTGGGTCAATGATGTTGCCCATTACAATGGCCATGGCAGCGCTCCTCTCGTCAAGGTGGGTTGCCAGTCCCAGGTCAGACACCATCCCCAGTTCTTCGCTGTAAAAGAGCTCTTTGTTAACAGTTTGAATTATGTTCATGTTCATGTTTTTAGTGATAGAGTAAATATAACTATTATTCTTGACACGGAAAAATTCTAGGGCAACTTTATTTTATCTCTTTGCTTCTTGTGAATAAAGAAACCTGCGCAGGGCAGTCACCTCGTCTCTCCACTTGGCCGGCGGCACCTGACCCGGCACGTGCCAGATTCTGGAATAGCTCCTCTGGGTCGACTCAGGACAGTAGTTCTTGCCGCTATAGTATTCTACAAACTCTAAATGGTAGGTCACCCCGTTGACCGAAACTGACGGCTTGATGTATCTGCCGTATGTAAGGTAGGCGTCCTTACTGATCCAGCCAACCGCGATGTTGCAGTCTGGATTGTGTTCAGTGCTCGGTAGGTATTCTGTTTTCTGAAACATTTTGTTTGATTTTATGTAGTAAATATAATGAATACTCCTGACAACTGGAAATTTTTAGCGACATTTTTTTAGTTCAGTTTGCAAAACTTTCAGGCGTTTCTCTAACCCATCGACGATATTGCGCTTTTCAGCTAAGCAATACGGTGGGTCGCAAATATAATTGCATCCTTTTGTGTATCGGCTGATCCACGGCATGCTGTACCCAAAGCCAGAACGATCCGCAAGAAAACAAATACCGTATTTCAGGTTTCGCTTTTCCAGATACTTCAATAACCTATCTGTGCTACACTTGCTTACCCTGGCGTATTGGATCGCTTCTTCGTATAGCTTAATTGCTAGCTCTATAAATTCTGATTTTTTCATCTTGTTTAATTTTATGTAGTAAATATAACTAAACCTCCTGACAACTAAAAACTTTTGGTAACATTTATTTTCAGGATCCAGAATTCATGCGGTCTCTGCCAGAGACCCCGATCCCTGGGATTCGGGCTTAGCCAAAAGAAAAAGGGGCCAGCCTTGCGACTAGCCCCTTACTAGGTGCTGTTCCCGGATTACTCCGGTGCTCCGCCTAGCGGTACGGTCGAAACTTGTCCCAGGCAAGGTCGGCCAGTTCTTTCGCTTCCTTGAGTCCCAGACCCGATAAGGCCTTCAGTATCTTAATAAACTCGAGCTTTTGGTTTGAACCTAGGAAGTGCTTGAGCTCGCTCTTAATTTCATCCTTAGCATTAATGTAATAGTTAGGAATGACTGAAACAAGTATGGAATGGGCCACGTCCTCTTCGGCGACTCCGTGCATCTCCTTAAGAATCTCGATAACGGCACAGTTATAGCCGATCTCCCTTTCGGTAAGAGGGTTAGCGACCAGCATGTCTATTAGCTTTTGATTAGTCATTTTTACTATTTTAGGGTTAATTTAATACTACGGAGTAAGCCTTACTTGAGGCCTTTTGCAGTGTTGTACAGTTGCTCTGCCTTTGCAAGGTCTCCCTTGGCCATCATGATTGCTCCTATCTCTTGCGAGAAGTGCTCACGAAAGAAGAAGATGTTCTCTGCTGATACGGATATGTGAGGGATACACTCTTCCAGTATCGGCAGCCTGTCTTTGAGGCTCAGCTTCTTTAGGTTGCTCCTTACAAGGTTGTGCGCACCGTGGTTAATTAGGTTTAGGCATCTTTGGCTTGTCATGTTTCTTTGTTTTAGGATATGAATATAATACTAAATTCTGACAACTTGAAATACTAGGAAATAAAAATTTCCTGTGCAGTGTTAAGGCTACGCCACTGCCCCTTCTCCAGGTCCCAGTAGGCGATCTGCGTCTCCGGCTTTGGGCGTCCTCCCTTTGGGTGACTCTGCACTGGTATCGAACTAAGGTTCGTGGTGCCCACGGCAGTCCTCAGGTGACCGTTCAATTTCTTAAATGCAAAACTAATTATCCCGTTGGAAAGGCGTTCCCTGAGGTCACTGGAATTAATTGGTGTAAGTGTCATATGTTGTTTGATTTATAGAAGTAAATATAAAGCTTTCCCCTGACAACTGGAAACTTTTTTGAAACTTTTTTGGACAATTTTTCGGATCTCTGCCAGAGACGCGCTGCTCCAGCTAGCTTGGGATTCGACGAAAACCAAAAAAGGCCAGTCTTGTGACTGGCCTCTCAATAATTGGGTGTTTATGATTCTAGTGTGAATAGTATTCCTCGTCTCTCGATGGCTTGTAGAACTGTCGTATTTCCATCCAGTCCTTTTCTTTAGTAGTTGGCCAGTTGTACACCGCGTCAGAAAGCAGCAAGTCTTTCATCCTCACCGAGAAGTATTCGCGATCTTTTTCCAGTGCTCTCTGGTAGATCTCCTTTAAAGCTGCTTTGTCGGGCAGCACCGACACCCAAGGCATCTCCTTGCCGGCGATGAACTGGCGGTCTCCGCTCTCGTTGTTGTAGTACGGCACGTCCTGTATCGAGAGTTCGTCGCGGTTCACTACCCATGGGTGCTGCTTCAGGTGGGCCAGCATCGGCTTGAGGTCACAGTGTTGATTTTCAAAAGGCGAACTGATGTAGTCGAAACAGTAGGGAACTGGGATAGGGTCTCCGTGACGGTCGAAGATGAGGTGACCTGCACCGTAACTCCAGATGAAGTGGTCGGGGTCTATTGTAACCGTCGGGTCCAATAGGACGGATTTCGCCAGGTCTTCAGCGTCGACCCCCATGCCGTCCCAGCCAAACTTGCCTCGTACTGTCACCCAAGGATTCAGTCTCTTGATGAGCTCAAAAAATTCGGGCTTCACCAGCATCGGGTAGGCTCCCTTTATCGGCGATTCTCCAAGGTATTCGGCACAGACTAGCTTGCGATTCTCCTTCTTGCTCCTTGAGCTTGACTCTTCAGTGATCTCCAGGTAGGCATCGATCTCTGGGTGCAGGCGATATTTAGTAATCGTCTTGGTGATTGTCTTTTTGGATTGTAGTTGCATCGTGTTTGATTTATGTAGTAAATATAACTAAAACTCCTGACAACTAAAAATTCCTGGGCAACTTTATTTTTCCAGAGACCCTAGCTTGGACTACGGAGTAGTGAGTTACTGATACCAAAAAAAGCCAGCATTGCTGCTGGCTCTCTACCTACGTCCTACGACACTGGCACGAGTGGCATCGCGTCCACCCAGTGTCGGACCGCGTCGACCGGCCTTTTTCTAATCGGACTCAAAGTCTCTTAGATGAAGTGCACGACCCAGATCGGCTGACCCAAGACGTTGACTCCAATGGGATACATTACTTTTTTCATCTTGTTTTATTTTTAGCTTTTAGAAATCGTCCTCAATGTCATCGAATTCAGCGATGAGCGACTCCAAGTCAAGGTCGAAAGTCGGTGACCAGTCCCAGTCCACCTTGACGAATATCGCCTTCTGACAGGGTAGCTTGAACTTTACTACTGACATTTCATCACCCGTTGCGTGTGACTCGTCAGTGAGCTCAAATCCCTTTTTGGAAAGACTCTTGACTTCCTTCTTTGTGAAGGGCACGGAAAAGGCGTCAATGAAATTGGTGAAAATGGAATCCAGTTGAGTCTCTTGGCCGAGTAGTATTGCCTGAAGTACTTCAATCTTTTTTGTGTTTTTCATCTTGTTTGATTTATAGAAGTAAATATAACGAATGCTCCTGACACTAAAAAACTTTTAAGCAACTTTATTTTTCTAGAGACGCCGGATCCTCCGCTTCTTCAGGTTCGTCAATGGTTTCCTGTACTTCTTCGACGGTTTCCTGTACTTCCTCAATTGTTTCTTGCAGGGTAGTGAGTCCAGTAGAGATGAAATTTCTGGTCTCTTCCTGTGCTTCGACTTGGCGGTTGACCCCCATCTGGATAAAGATGCTCAGGTAGATGGCCTCAAGAGAGACGAGCGTCGTCAGCACAAGCATCACGTCCTCTTTTGACACGCCCAGCGGTATGAGCAGCAGCATACCGACGAAGAAGACGGTGTGCAGCACCAGAGAAAGCGGCGTGCCAATCCAGTGGATTATCTTTTCTAGCGGATTTTTAGGTGGCATCTTTTTTAATTTTAGTGTTATCTATTCGGGAGACTCCCCCTTCCTGATGAAGCTCTCTTCGGCTGGGCTAAGAGACCCTTCGCCCCTTAACCAGGCTTCTACCAATTCGGTGCTAGGCCAGCTTTCCCATACTCGACCTGTTCTTTTACACCTGCCCCAGACTCGGGTGCGACCGTCCGGATAATCCTCGGCTAGGACTCCTTTTGCTAATTCGTATGTCATCTTTTTCTTCTTTTTGGTTTAAGTAAATCCTGATTTCTGACGCTAGCCCTCTCCCGCGTCTCCTTTACCCTAGCACAGCACTCGTACTCTTCAAGCTCAAGGAGCCTCTGCATAAGCCAGTCCAGTTCTTCAAGCTGAGAGGCAAGTTCGTGCTTAAGCAGGACGGGTTCCTTGCTGAACAGGTCAAGCGCGACAGCAAGAGACTCGGCTTCCCAGTCTTCCAGCGCCCAGCTGAAGTGGACGAGACTTTCCGGAGTACGGTCAAGTCCGGGTTTCAGAGTCTCCCAGAAGGATTCCAGCTTTGGGTTCATTTAGATCTTAGTTATTAGGTGAGAGCCGTCCCGCATAAAGATGCACTTAAGCTTAATGGTCCTTGCCGTGACAGCGGCATTCGGCAGTATCTCGTACTGGACAGAGACGATCGAACTGTCTTCGTGCAGCACAGTCCGGTTTAGGGTCAGCGGCTCGGGTTCTCCCAGCTCTAGGTAATACTCTCTTATCATTTCTTCGGGACTCATGTGGATCGGCTTTTTTGTTATTTATAAAATACTAAAACCCGGTGACAGGTTTCCAGAAACTGAAAAAGGCTCCCTTTTGGGGAGCCTCTGGCCAGTATTAGATCTACGGAGTAGTCCAGCTATTTGGTGCCGGTCACGGGTCGAGGTATCTTAAAGAATCGGTGTGTCCTTTCGATAAGTTCAGCAGCGGCTTTGGGTTCAAGATTCTTCTCGTCGAAACATTTTGAAAGCCATCGGTCGTACTGTGACTCCCCCAGCCAGGGGCAGTTCGCTTCATAGAACTCTTGGTCGTGCGCCTCCATCACAGCACTAGACCAGCGGTCGTAGTCATCGTCTGGCGGTGACGTAAGGTAGCGGTCTAATCTTACTTTCCAATTCATGCTTTTGGTTTATTAGGTTTTAAAATAGGAGGTCAGGGACGTAGTCGGGTTCGAGGCCTTCCTCGTAAAGAACCTCTTCCGGGTCCTCGCCGTCCCATACCAGTTGCCGCATTTCCCGTATCCTCTGGGTGGCTTCACTTTCTGAAATTTCCTGCGAGTTCATCAGTGCTTGCTTAAGTGACATGTTTTTTTATTTTTGGTGATAAGTAAATATAACTAAAGCCCCTGACACGGAAAAACTTTTTGCTAACTTTATTTTTCAAGAGACTCTACACTGGTAAAGGGATAAATAATAAAAAAATCAAACTAAAATGGCAAATCAATTGGTACGCGTAGACGAGTATCGTTATTCAGATGGGGTAATCTCACCGACTGGACACGGTCTCCGCTTGGTTCCTACAAACATCACTCTTATCTACACAGCAGGTATTGGATCAGACGGACACGAAGTCTTTGAAGTGTCTCTAGCTGGCGGTAAGACAGTTTACACTAACTGGTCTGGAGTAGAGGCAATCAACGGATGGGCACAACCGACTCAGTCAGTTAGCTAAATCTGGTAAATCTTAATTTCTTGCAAGAGCTGATCGTAAGGTCGGCTCTTGCTGTTTAAGAATTCAAGTCCTGCTTGGGGTCTCTGCTAGTCCGGCCAGAGACCTGCTGCTTAGAAAAATTAGGAAGTCGTGCTAGAGACCCCATTGGATTAAGACGCGGCTTGGCTGGCACCTAGCTAGCAGGATCACAGGTCTCTGCTGCACAGCTAGCAGGCTGGGAAGTTAGACCAGAGACCCGCTGCGGATTAATCTAGCAGGTCTAACTAGCCCAGCAGAGACCCTTCGGGCCCGGTCCAGCGCCTGGCTGGCTCCCAGGCTAGCCGGTCTGGCCTGGGGCTTGGTGTCTCCGGCCCTGGGGTACCCTGGACAGGCCAGGCAGGCCCCTGGCGCCTCCTGGGCGCCTCCTGGCAGGGCGCCTGGACAGGCTAGCTGGATGACTATACTGGACCGGCTAGCAAGGGAAGACTTGGAAGACTGGGGAAGACTCAAGTTAAATTTTGTAACTATAGGCCCGGCCAGCGGTCGCTCACTCCTCTCCACTGGGGCCCGGGATCTTGGGACCCCTGCGCGTTTGGATTCAGGTCCCCTCTCCATTAGGAAAAAAATCCCCCATGGCCAGACTGTGCTCCTGGCCTTTTTTGATTTTTAGTAGCATCACGCAAATAAATAACTAAAAAGTACTTAAAAATGAAAATTCAAATTAAGAAATTTGGCCAGTATATTAAAGAGGACAAAGGCTTTAACGGTGACTCTCCTCAAGTAGGAGACGAAGTCTATGTTGTTGGTTTTGCAGACGATGCCGGTGTGGTGATAAATTGCTATGCCGGTTATGGTAAAATAACTGAGGTTATGAGCCATGAAGAATATGCAGTAGTATTTGATTCTATCTATGACGCAGAAGGAACCAGTGATAACGCGCCTGAAGCAATATACTTTAGGGCTGACAATATCCTAGGGGGAGGGCAAGGACAGCCTTGGGCAGT
>Ga0007819_1000341_pt1 | contig 15917 bp, 15 predicted proteins | sample CryBogCBE07Jul09_FD_71203 | JGI IMG/M metagenome (GOLD analysis project Ga0007819, IMG submission 71203) | Freshwater microbial communities from Crystal Bog, Wisconsin, USA - CBE07Jul09 | ecosystem: Environmental > Aquatic > Freshwater > Lake | place: Crystal Bog, Wisconsin, USA | collected... | reverse complement strand
GGTTATGTAGGTAACATTTTACGAGATGTAAGTAGAGTGGGCCCTAAAGAAATTACCTGCTACAAAGATCATTGCCATTGTGGTACAGATATTATTATTCCAAAATACATTCCTATAAATAAGGCATGAACCCCGTTAAAATAGTATATAATTGGATAGGGCCTAACGGTCCTATTCCTAATACAGAAACTCCAAATCTGTTGAATCTAGCAGGTGTTATGCCAGAAGTGCAAGTTCGGTCCACTAAATTTTGGGCAGACGATATTTGGCATAAAATTTTTATTAAAAATCCTGAAAACTTTCAGCTAGCTCCGGCATTTCCCATAAATGCAGATGATGTCTTTATCTATCCAATGTATGTGAGTTGGAGAATAGACTTTGAAAAATACTTTTTAAAAGACAACGGTATTTTAGAGTTCGGTCATGTGCCCAACCATATCATACATCATGTTAGAATGAACAAAGGCTATTTCTTAATTGAGATGGCGGCAGAGGCTTATGTGAGATGGAATCATTTAAATGCTTTGCAAACATATTTTATCCATAATCAAATTCCTCTGAATAAAATCATATATCTAACAGGATGTATGAATCCAGACGATGTTTACTACAATGTTGCTCCGCCTGATGCAGAAAAAATAAATCTTGTAACCTTCCCAGTTTCACAAGCATCTCTTGCATCACATCTAACTTCAGTTCCTCCTCCTGAAGAGCCAGACTATCCTGTTGATTTTGTTCCAGAAAAGAAATTCCTAATGTGGAATAGAAGATATCGTAGACATAGATACGCAATGGCATTGATGATGGAACAGAATGGACTGACTGAAAAGAACTATATCAGCATGCCATTAGTGTCAGACGAGAATTCATCTAAGTTTACTGATCATCTTGATTATGAATTCTTAGGTCATATTGGAGTAACCGCAGACACAGTTACATCTTTTGTTGCTAAGTTGCCATTGGTATTAGATGGCGAAACTGATATACAAAAAATGTGTAGTGACTTTGATAATGCCACAAGATCGTTTTATCAAAACAGTTTAGTCAGTATTATAACTGAAACTAATTTTGACGATAATGAACTTACACTAACTGAAAAGTCATTTAAGCCAATGAAAGAAAAACATCCCTTTATCATTGTGGGTGTTCCTAACGCATTGAAATCTTTAAAGAGTTTAGGTTATAAAACATTCAGTGACTTCTGGAGTGAAGACTACGACAGCATTGCGGATCATTGGGATAGAGCCAAAGAGATTATGCGTGTCTGTAATGAAATTGCTCAGTGGGATGATAATAAAATAAGAGACTTTAGAGTACGAGTAAAAGATATATTAGATTACAATTATAACAATCTAAAAGTAGATGGGGCGCATTTTGCGTATCAAGAAGTTCTTAAAATTGTAAGAGGCGATCAATGAGTAGAATATTAGTATGCGGCGGTGGCGGCTTTATTGGTACACATCTTGTTAACAGTTTAAAATCTCAAGGACATTATGTAGTAGCAGTAGATCTACACAAACCACTGTACAGCGAAACCACTGCTGATAAGTTTTATGAAGAGGATTTGAGAGATCCAATTCTTGTAGACAACATAATGCAGGATGACTTTGATGAAGTGTACCAATTAGCGGCCGATATGGGCGGTGCCGGGTATATATTTACAGGGGAGCATGATGCTGATATCATGCATAACTCGGCAATGATTAATCTCAATGTTCTTAATTCAATGAGAAAGTATGGAGTAAAGAAAGTACTGTATACTTCTAGTGCTTGTATCTATCCAGAACATAATCAGTTAGATCCGGATAATCCTAATTGCGAAGAATCAAGTGCATACCCGGCAAATCCGGACAGCGAATACGGATGGGAAAAACTATTCAGCGAACGCCTGTACATGAGCTATTATCGTAACTACGGCATAGAATGTCGAATAGTTAGATTCCACAATGTGTTCGGTCCTTTAGGTTCTTGGAACAATGGAAAGGAAAAAGCTCCAGCGGCATTATGTCGTAAGGTATTGATGCACGATGAAATTGAAGTGTGGGGCGACGGTAATCAAACTCGCAGTTTTCTTTATATTAAAGATGCTATAGAAGGCCTACATAGAGTCATGAACAGTAGTTTCACAGGTCCTGTTAACCTTGGCAGTGATCGTATGATATCTATAAACAATTTAGTCTTGTTGATTGCTAAATTAATGAACAAACAAGTTACAATCAGACATATCCCCGGTCCTCGCGGAGTTATGGGTCGTAACAGCGATAACAATCTTATCAAGCAAAAAATTGGTTGGGCACCTCCTGATAGTCTAGAACAAGGATTAACAGAGACCTTCCAATGGATACAAACACAGATAAAATAATTTCTGTTTATTTTCTTTATTGTCATGCCGGACATTCAGATGGATGGCAAAATGAAATAGAAGAAATCAAAACCCTAAACCCAGATAAAATTGTCTGCTGGTGCTCTCAAGAAATAGAATACTGGAATATATTCAGTGATTTTTTTGAGGCTATGTCTAGCTGGTTAGAACAAAATGATAAGATAATCAATCTTATCATTCCTCACCTTGATGGAGTATATGTTCGTTCTAGGGTATACGCTGAAAAGACTACAGGATACATAACAGACTTTGTCTATTACTATTATCTCAATAATATAGAGCAAGCTAATCAAGCATATCCTAAACCAGCTAATTCGTCTGATGATCGATTTCACACATTATATACCTGCTATATTAATAAACCTCAATATCATAGACAGTTAATGATAGACAGTCTTGCTAGAGATAATCTATTACAGTTTGGTATCGCAACATATAGATATCCCGAAGCGTCTGTATGGAAATATCACAACGGCTCTAGGCTAATGGACGAACCTGATTTTGAATTACATAATGGGATACATTCTCCTAGTCAGTTTCCTAAAAGTTTTCACAAAGGACTATTTGATATAGTGTGTGAAAGCAGATTTAGTCAAGGCGAATTTTTTATTACTGAAAAGACCTTGAAAAGTATTATGTTGTTTAAACCTTTCATACCATTAAGTTGTCAAGGTTATCAAAAATATCTAAAAGATGAGTTTGGACTGCTACCATATACAGAAATGTTTGATTATACATATGATCAATATGATTCGGTACCAGGTAGAGTAGATGGAATTATAGATAATGTTAAACGACTTAACTCTCTTAGTATAACCGAGAGGGTATCCTTATACAATAGTTTAATACCTAAACTGGTCTATAATAAAAATAGAATTATTGAAACATTTTTTAACAAGAATAAAATATTTCCAGAATCATTAAAGTTTTTAATTGATGGAACTAAATTTAAAATGCAGGGATGTCCTTGGATACCTGCAATAACCTACGGAAAAGAAATGGGTTGGATACATGAATAAACATATTATAGGAATAGGTTGTAGTTGGACGCAGGGCGAAGGTGCCTATCCAGAACACATCTGGAAAGAATGTAATGGTAGGGCACAGATACGACATAAACCTGACGAGAGTCGAAGAGCCTACGAGCATGAATACAGTTGGGTAAATGTTCTGTGTAAAGAACATTTTACAGATCATACTCCTATTAATTTAGGTGTTAGAGGTATTGGCAATCGTGCGGCAGTTAAACAGTTATATTTTTGTGACACAGTGGACTGGGATAATAGTACAGGATATATCGTACTAATGCTCAGTGGATTTGAAAGACAAGACTTTTTTCAGCAGACTCCTGTGGGAGAAAATCATGGTAATCATTACGATGGTTATTCATCAATGGGATATAGACATTACAAGTGGCGTACCATGTGGCCTTTCCCTGATCACGGCGGTGCTGAAGAACCACTGTGGCGGATATATGGTACCATGTTGTGGAGCGAGCATTTTGTAGCATCCGAAGCCATGATGGCCTTAATGGAACTACAGACATTTTGCAAGGCACATAATTATAAAATGATTGTGGCTAATGCTTTTAATCAGCACTTTCCTTTAGGTAGTATGAATTATCTAAAACAATATACTACAGAGAAACTACACAGTAAGTTTGATTGGTCTAGTTATCTACATACTCAAACTGATTATGTTGCAATGGTACAAAAACTTGTACAACTTGATGGGATTATTGATCCAGAGCATTGGGGATCATTCTATGGTGAATATGAAAAGTTAGATTGGCCTGCAACCTATATGACTAACGATGTGCATCCTACGATTGAAGGATATAGAGTTATTGCCGCAGAGTTGGCCAAGTTTATGAAAACTCGTTAATGGCAACTACATTTTTTATCAATCATGGACTAAGCAATTCATTACCTTCAGTTAACGAATTGCGTGGTATTCTTATGAATATTATTCAACAGGTTGATAAAAAATTTGCATACCAAAGAAACTTTGTTGTTAATACAACATGGATTGATCATTATGCTGATCAATTAAAATCAGAGTATCAACAATTTGGTCATATAGATAATTTATTTTTAGTAGCACCTCTAGATGAAATGATTACAGATGTTCCGTTACCAGACTATCCCTGTAATGTAATTAAAATAGGGTCTATTATTGATGATACTCAATCACATAATAATATCAATTTTTCTTCTATCATCATAGATAAGATTTTTAAAAAATATGCAGATGATGAATTGATATTATCAAATGATCCTATACCTTATCTCTGTTATAATAACAAACCTCATAGACATAGACAACGATTAGTATATGAATTAACAAACCGAAATATATTAGATCGCGGAGTAGTTAGTCTTGGCCCAGCAGAAACATATCTTTATGAAGGATTAACTGAATTATCCGCCGGCGATGATAATGTAGTATTTCATGGTGATTATCCTTGGCGTAAAGAAGATGCTTATTCGCTCGGCGATATGAACATATGGCGTAGCTGTTTTCTTAATGTTGTAAACGAAACAGGTGAAGCCAGCAAGTATCATATAACAGAAAAAACATTTAAACCTATATTGGGGTTACGCCCATTTATTATTAATGCTCATCCTTATGTAACTGAATATTTGAAATCAAAAGGGTTTTATACTTTTGATGACTACTGGAATCAATGGGCATCATTTGATGGAATTAATCCTTATGATATTGTTCGTAGATGTAATACTATTGCAGATGTAGTTGAAGGAATATGTAGATTAAGTTCTACAGAGATAACAAATATGTATCAGGATATGTTGCCTAAATTATTACATAATAAAAATAGATTTAGAATACATGCTCAAGAGCAACAACAATTACTAAACACAATATGTACCTAAAGAAAGTCAACACCTTGGTTATCAATCAATGGGATACCCACGATTTTTTTAGTACGGAAGACATTATCAATGAAGTGCGTTTTAACTCTGTTAACAGAATAATATGGTTCGCTCCTACCGAATACGAAACATATTTTGATATTAAACTAGTCGACTATGTTAATCAACACAAAATCAAAATGGAGTTGGTCTATGGATCTGCTGATACAGGTAACGGATATCATGATAGGTTTAGAAATTTATTTGATTCTGTAGATATTCATTTTTGGCCTACATTCTTATTTCATTATACCTACTATGATCTTGTAGAAACCAACCAGCTAGATCCCAATAGAGAATATAAAAATTTTAAGTATCCCTTCATTACTATGATTCGTAGAGCTAATCCGCATAGAAGTAAATTAATGGATGTACTAGCTAGAGAACAGATGTTAGATAAAGGTTGTTATTCTTGGGCCAACATCAATGCACAACCTGCAGACTTTCAGTATTTTGATTATAACAAAGTTGTACTGTTGCATAAAGGCGGAGACTGGCTATACACAAATTCTTATGTAGATACAACAGATGAATTTTATAATTCTCTAATACACATTGTTCCAGAAACAACTACCGATGTATTCTTTATAACTGAAAATACTTTATCTCCTTTGTTCATGAAGAAGATACATGTTACATTAGGCGTAACTGGTTTTACCAAACAGTTAGAACAGTTAGGCATCAAACGATTTAAAGGAATAGATTACTCCTTTGACACTATTAATTCAATGCCTGACAGGGTAGAAGCATTGGTGTCTAGTATTAAGCCTTTGATGGAATATCCATTAGATGATTTTTACCAGTTGAATAAAGATATAGTAGCAGAGAATTTTTCCACAGCAATGGACATAATAAATAGTGATAAGCATGCTCCAGATATAGTAAAAGAAGTAAAAGCAATAGTCGGTAACAGGTTTCAAGATAGATGCAATTTTAATAAGGCAAATACATGATGGAACAATTTAACAGCAATCACTATTTGATTGTTGATGATTTTTTAGAACAAGAAGATGTAGATGCCCTTAGTAGGGAAGCAGACGGTATTCCTAGCGACCAATGGGATTATTTCAAAAGAAACAATACACAGTTTAAAGAGTGTTTGGATTTAGAAACATTACCCGAGTGTACACAACTATTAGAAAAACTACACAGTGCTAAATTTTTAAAATGGTTGAGCTCTGTAACAGGTATAGAAAACCTATTACCGGATCCATATCTCATAGGTGGTGGATATTTAAAATCTGATCGTGGCGATGTACTAGGATCGCATATAGATTTTAATTGGAACGACACAATTAAAATGTATAGACGTCTAACACTTACAATATATCTTACTCCTAATTGGCAACCAGAGTGGGGAGGTAATCTCTGCTTATTTGATGAACAGAATCAAAATAAAATTGCGGAAATAGAATACAAATACAACAGGGCAGTCCTGTGGAAGGATAGAGAGTTAAACTTTCACGGATACCCTGATCCATTAACTTGCCCTGAAACGGTTTCTAGGAAAGCATTTTTGTTATTTTATTATACCAATGAAACCTCTAGCCCACTTGAGTCCGATCCACCTCATAGGAGTTTATATTGGTATGATAGAGATAAAAATGCTCCCTACGACATTCGATAATAAAACTATTAATGATCCTTGGGATTATGTAGATCTGTTTGAAAAAACAATAGCAGACTATGCAGGATCACAATACGCTGTAGCAGTTGATTGCTGTAGCAATGCATTGTTTCTAGCATTGAAATATTATCATGCAGAAGGAACTACTGTTAAAGTCCCAAAAAGAACCTACGCCAGTGTGCCCATGCAGGTTATACATGCAGGTGCTAGGATACAATGGACTGACGAATTATGGGATGGGATATATACCTTAGATCCTTTTCCTATTGTGGATAGTGCAGTTCGTTTTACCAAAGACATGTATGTTAAAGATTCACTAATGTGTTTGAGCTTCCAACATAGGAAAAGATTAAACATAGGCAAGGGTGGAATGATTCTAACAGATGATCGATCATTTGTTAATTGGTGCCGACCTATGATATATGATGGTAGACATCGAGATGTATTATACAAAGATGATGAACTATCTTGTATAGGTTATCACATGTATATGACTCCTGAGCAGGCCTATAAGGGATTATTAATCTTCCAAACTTTGCCCGAAGTAAATACGGATACAGAACAGTCCAGCAATTATCGAGATCTTAGTTTAGAACACATTTTCAATCCCTATGTACAAAGTTAGTTTTGTTAACCCTAATTTCCAACAGGGCCCTAAAGAATTTAATGCCTACTATCTTCCCTATAGTGCAGGTGTTCTTTGGAGCTATGCCTATCAGTTTCCGGAAATAAACTTGCAGTTTGAACTAGGTGACTTTATTTGGCGTAGAGATAATATTGATCAAGCAGTTGAACAATTAAAGGATCACGAGATTGTTGGGTTTAGTACCTACATCTGGAACAAGAGCTATAACTATGTACTGGCCAAGAAGCTCAAAGAAGCTAATCCCAATTGTTTAATCTTGTTCGGCGGGCCTGAACCTCCTATTGAAAAAGAAGAGTTCTTTGAACTGTATCCGTTCATTGATATTGCTATCAAACAAGAAGGTGAATTAACATTTAAAGAGTTACTCGAGCATTATCCAGATCACAGTTTTGATCAAGTTCCGGGTCTGTTGATAAATCGCAATGGTACTGTATTTGAAACCGCCAAACGAGAGCGTATAGACAACATAGATACTATACCTAGTCCATATCTAACAGGTGTGTTTGATAAACTAATTGCAGACAATCCCGATGTCGAATGGAACACCGTATTGGAAAGTAACAGAGGATGTCCTTATCAATGTACATTCTGCGACTGGGGTAGCCTAACCTATAACAAGGTTAAGAAATTTGATCTAACTCGTGTCTGTGATGAATTAGAATGGATGGCACAGAACGGTGTAGGATTTATCAGTATTGCAGATGCTAACTTTGGCATCTTTCCTGATCGTGATACTATTATTGCAGACAAGTTAATTGACATACAAAAGCGTTATGGACTACCTAATGCCTATACCATCAGCTGGGCAAAGAATCAAAAGAAGGAAGTGCTAGAGATTGTTAAGAAACTGGTAGAGAATGGTGCTCGGCAGGGCCTAACTGTAAGTGTACAGAGTCTAGATGATAATGTATTAGAAATTATCAAGCGTAAGAACTTGGGCATCAATCAAATTGAAGATATATTTGAACGCTGTGATAAAGAAAACATTCCTGTTATCACAGAACTAATACTAGGGCTTCCGGGAGAAACTCTGCGCAGTTGGAAAGAAAACTACTACAGATTGTTCCGTGCCAATAATCATACAGGCATTACTACCTACAACGCACAGATATTAGAAAATGCAGAACTTAACCTAAGTCAGCGTAGACTATACAAAATCGAGTCCGCTGTGGTTAGAGATTATCTATGTGGTGCTAACAATGAACACGACCTAGAAGAAGGTGTTGAGATTATCAAAAGCACTAGAGACTTACCATATGCCGATATGTTGGAAGCCATACTGTTTACATGGTATATGAATACCTTTCATATAAATGGACTTAGCAACGTCATCAGTAGGTTTGCCAATAAGCATGCAGGAGTAGACTATCGAGACTTCTATGAAGATCTTTACCAATATCTGTTAACTGATCCTTGGTTCAATCAACAAATGACTGAGACCAAAGCCTACTACGAAGAATGGTTTACCAAAGGCAGTATTACGCATCCTAAAATTGGTACAACTGATGTATACGGAATGAATCTAGGACAGCGAACAAGTATTGCTATTCATGCAGAAAACCAGTATAATAATGTTTTTAGTCTATTAGAAAATTACTATAGACAGAAGTTCCCCGAACATGAAAAGTACATTGATGATCTTTTTACTGTTCAAAAGAACTACTACATAAGGTATGATGAGATAGCCAACTATCCAAAAACTTTAACGATTAAAAATAACATACTAGGTTACATACAAAACGATGATGCGCTGGAATCAACTACAGAATATTTCTTTGAGTTCTACGAGGATAAGTCTATGAGCTTGACTAGATTCTGTGAAAGTCTTTGGTTTGGCCGCCGTCGCAATTTTGGAAAAGCCTATGTGTCATATAAGGCTGTATGAAAAGATTAGTTGTTACGGGCTGTAGTTTTACAAGATTTGTACCTGAGCTTACTTGGCCAGTGTTTCTAACTACGCACTTTGATGAAACCTATAACTATGCCGCCCCGGGTGCAGGTAATGAATATATCTTCCACAGTCTAATTCAAGCAGACACAGAACTAGGCTTAACATCCGATGATACTGTTATCATACAGTGGACTGGCTATTTTAGATTTGATCATTTTAAGGACGAGCACGATCACACTCGTTGGGTAGGTAAAGGAGATTGGTCGCATTGGGCCAACAATGCCCTGATACCTTATCTTAATGAAAAAGGCGCCATAAGAAAAACACTACAATATGTGTTAATGGCCAAACGATATCTTGAAGCAAAAGGTATTAGGTATAGATTTACATCTCTATATGATTTACGAGACATACCTCAGTACCCGGAGTATCGTCCTATCATACATGAAATGTATCAGGATTACTTTGTGTATCCTCGAGGTATGACAGACGAATATCATATGTTAAAAACTACAGGACAATGTTATCCACATTTTGGTGGACATCCTCCTGTGGGAGCTCATCTTATATTTGCACAAACATTTGCTCAAAGTCTAGGTATAGATGTTGGAACACATGCTGTCGATGATATAGACTTGTTGATTAAAAATGATCAACGATACCACGACCTATACTATAAAGTAGCCAGTCATCCGTTGTATCATAGTACTGTTAAAAATTTAACAAGACGAAAAAATGAACAGGTGTCCGCCGAAATATTAACCTACTTTCCGGATTCATTAGAGAATCTTAAGAAAATACTTAGAGACAGTTTTACAGATTAAATAGAACACAACGGAGATTAGATGGATTTTAATTTAAAAGCACTTGCTCGCGCACATGCCGAAGCCAAGGAGAAGCCTCCAGAAGATGTAGCCGATGCTAAACATCTTTCTATGATGCAGGCCATTGCTCCATACGCTAAAAAAACAGAGCAACGAAATGTTACTCCGGTTTATATTGACTATAAAACTAGAAAGACCAAACTGGTATTAGCGTTACTTCCGGAGTGGGCTCCTATGTTCCCTCCATTCAATCTAGCTAGGTTAAGTGGTGTTGCTAAAACAGCAGGATACGAAACACATATTCTAGATGTTAACATTCGAGCATTTAACAAGTATAGAACAGAGTGGCAACCAGAAAATCGTTTGCCTTTTAGATTATGGGATCCCAGTGCCAGCTGGCATTGGATGGGTGATACCTATTTGAATGATATCCATCCTGTACTAGAACCTGTGTTATTAGAAGCAATAGATGAAATTGTTGCATTACAGCCGGATGCGGTAGGCTTTAGTATCTATTACATTAACGAAGCTCCTACGCAATGGGTGTGTCAAGAATTAAAGAAAAGACTGCCCAATGTTAAAATTTTAGTGGGCGGTAGTAATGTACAAAAAAGTTGGTTTGAAATTAAACCCTATTACGATTATGTTGTAAGTGGTGAAGGTGAACAGGTTATCTTAAATGTGCTAGAAGAAATTGAAAATGGTGTAACTCATAGTGAACCTCAGTATCTAACACAGCCCGAAGACCAACGAATCAACTTAAACAACTTACCGTTGCCGGATTACGAAAGCATTGACTTTAACCAGTACGAAGTTCCTAATGGTGTCAATAGCGAGATCAGCAGAGGATGTACAGCTAAATGTACATTCTGCGAAGAAACACACTTCTGGAAATATCGTCAGCGCCAGGCTGTTGATTTAATTACCGAAGTTGAATGGCTCTACTACAATAAAGGTACAGACATCATATGGTTCATCGACAGCCTGGTCAACGGCAATGTAAATGAGCTTCGCGCATTTGCCAAAGCAGTAGCCGCCAAGGATCTAAAGATACATTGGACCGGCTATGCTCGCTGTGATGGTCGCATGGATTTGGAATACTTCAAAGACATCAAAGCTGGTGGCTGTATTATGTTAAACTACGGTATTGAATCAGGTAGTCAAAAGGTACTTGATGATATGGCTAAAGGTGTAACTGTAGCAGAAATGGAACAGAACTTCCGTGATGGTAAGGAAGTAGGAATCTTTGCGGCAACCAATTGGATCGTGGGATTCCCTACAGAAGACCTACAGGACTTTGCAGACAGCATGACGTTCTTGTGGCGTATGCGTAACATGAACATCAACAACATCGGGGCTGGTGTTGGCTATGGCTTAGGTCCAGAAACTATCATTGGACAAAATACACACAAATTTAATATCAGTGCTCAGAAGTATCAAGGACATTGGATTACCAAAGACTTTACCAAAGGTGGCACACATGTGATGAGTCGTGTTAAGACCTTCCACATGTTTATTGATTTTATGGTAGGATGTACAGATACTCCGTTTGGATACCCAATACGATATTCTCTAGCCAACGAACATTATACAATTCTATTGAACGATACTAGAACTATTAAAGAAATCGAGTACGAAAAGTTTGATTACAATATTATTAAAACAAATATAAATCCGTTTGCGGATACGCTGGTAAATGAAATGTGGCCATTCTTCCGCATGCTATGGCGTACAAGAGGCGGCTACACCGCAGAAGTTAAATTTAATCCAGAAATTGATTTAAGAGAGTTTGGCAGTCAGTTTGGTCCCGGAATGTACAACGCAATCTTTAGATTTGTAATTACAGATGACGGTGAGTGGGATGCCGACTTTGATTTTGTTTTTGATCAAATTGATAATCCCTTTGACGAAAGAGAACGGCCACCGGCAGGTCGTAAAGGTCCTTTCTATGCTCAAGATTATAGTCGTATGATGAGTAATACTGCGGCTCGGGCTCGTCGACTAGCCAAACCTAAATGGTCCGTAGAAGTTGGTCGCAGTGACACAGATTTTCACGAGCTGTTGATGGAGGAAGATTTGTTAAACAAAACAATAGATTTTTCCTTTAAATATCATTATCAAGGATCGGGTAAATGGGATGAAAGTAAACACGAAATTGAAGTACCTAATATTAGTGCAATGGACGCCATTCCGGAAAAGCAAGATGGACAATTTTCTATTTCATTAATTCCAATTTCAGAAATAAAAAGAGCAACAGTTAAACTGGAAGAATAATGAAAAAGATAATGCTAATTGCAGGATGTAGTCATGCATCGGGATCAGAAATTGACGGAACTCCTGACAGCAAATACAACAGAGAAAACAGCTTTGGTAATGTTTTAGCTGGTAAGATGGGATACGAGGCTATTAACATAGCAGTATCTGGATCTACTAACCCTAGTATTGCTAGAAGTATATTGGAATGGTTCTATCAAAATTACAATCCAGATACCATGGAAGTATTTGTAGTAGTGGGTTGGACAGAAAGCACTCGTATTGAAATTCCTTCCGACAGGCCCCATTGGTATAACGATATGAATAAAAGCAGTGATTGGTTCCCTACATCTGCTATTAATTATTTAAGAATCAATCAAGGTTATCCGGGCGCAAACGATTGGGAAAGAGAACTTGTAAAATATTATCACGAGTTCATAGTTAGAAATTTAAAATATCTAGAAATTACCAGTGCAAATCTCGTGCTACAGATTGAGTATTTTTTAAAAATGCATGGCGTTAATTATGTAATGTGTAACACAATGCACATGTTTGATGATAATGGTCATCTACGGTTCTATCTTGATAAGATTGATAAAACAAAATATTATAATCTAGAAGATACCTCGCAGGATTTCTACTGGAAATATAGAAATGCCGGATATGAAAATCCTAAAGCACAGTACTGGCATCATGATGAGACACCGCATCGCCTCTACGCTGATGAATTATATAACTTTATACTGCCCAATCGTAATGAAATATCTCAGTAGATCGACGATCATATTTAAAAAAATCTCTAGATGAGGTAAAGTTCCCCGAGACGGATTTTATTTCTCCGTATAAAGAATTGATTTGACCATATGCGTAATTGGCTATGACTTCCTGTGCCTCTACCCCGTCATGTTTGCAGGGAAGTTTTGGAAATTTTTCTACTAATTTTCCAAAACTCTCTACATGATGTTTATCGTAGGCAAATTTTATCATTTCTTGATATCCTGGTTCGAGCATTAGATCTACTTCTTCTTTATAGTTAATATCGAGACAGGTATAATCAGACATTATATGTGGGATATTTAATGAATTGAAAAGAGATTTCAACGAAGTTTTATAGACCAAAGTTTCTTTATTAACAATTTTTTCGTTGTAATTAACATAAATTGCCCGCTGGTGTTCATCTAAATTGTCTGGTGTGAGTGGATTGGCAACGACTTTATATTTTTTATTTTTTCCTTCATACCATGCTTCTCTTCTAAAAAACTGGCTCCATGCAATAACCACAAGGGGTTTACTGCCTGTTGGTAAATTTTGAAAGATGTACTCATATGTTCGTCGATGAATTCTATCATTACCGGAACCAGGTATTGCTAAATTAACCAAAGGTATGTTAAACTTATCAGATAACAATCTAGGCCATGCTTGTTTGGTAACATTAGGTAGCCCCTGCCCGAAGGTCCAACTGCATCCATTGGTTACTAGGTGTGTGATTTCTATCATTATGTATATATTTAACAATAAATAAAATCGAAACGAAATATGAGATTATTTAACAGCGAAAAAAGGCGAATTTTTGTTTACGGTGACAGTTTCGCCGCTAACTATGGTTCTCTCATGACCTGGCCTAAATTAGTTAGAGAAAAAATCAATATTCCGATGACCATTCGTGCAGTGCAGGGTTCTAGTACCGAATATGCGATGTTAAATTTCTATAAAGATATGCCCAAGATAGGAGTAGACGATATTGTTATATTTTCTATGAGCAATGTAGGCAGGTTGCATTTTAAAGATCATTTGACTTTTCCATCTTCATCAGTAACTGATGTTTATCTAAATAAAATCAATCAAGAATATATAGAACATTTAAATTGGTACCTATCTAATGTTGATGATAATCTTACACAGATCAATCATGCATCTTATGTTAACACAATTAAAGAATATGCAAGGAGCGAATTAAACAGAACTATTCTCCTGTTTCTTAACCCCACAGTTACGGTAGAGTTTCCTTCTGGAAATATGCCTACAAATTTACTAGTGCCTAAAATCACTCCTACAGAAATATCTCAAGATGAGTTTGTGACTAGACAGCATTGGCCATTTATATTAAACTCGTCCCATATTGATGTAAGAATTAACCATTTGTCACAACCAAATTTAAACATACTATCTAATGCGGTTGTGGAATCGATAAATTCTCGTTCAACGATAGCTATTGATCAAGCACCTTACATAAAAGGTATTTTTGAAAGATTTGATAGTATAAGCGATTATAAAAAATATGAAACAGCTGGTTATATTGTTCCCTACAGTTACTGGCAAACAGCGATAAAATTAAAATGAATATAAATCCAGATGCGTTCAGTAGCGGTCAGATAGGCAGTAAAATTTGGCTATGCGAAGAGTTAGAAAAATTATACAGCGGAATTAATCTACTGGCTATCTACGGTGGCTGGTATGGTATAACACACTTTTTACTCAAGGCCCGCGGTAACATACAAATAGACAGATGCGTAAGTTTAGATGTTGATCCAGAATGTCAACCTATTGCTGATATGATCAATGAGTTCTGGGTATGGCAAGACTGGCAGTTCAAGTCCTTTACAGAAGACTGTAATAAAGCAATCACTTGTCTAAGACAACCTGACATGATCATCAACACCAGCACTGAGCATTTTGAAACCATGGACTGGTGGAATAACATACCCAAAGGCACAGTGGTTGCATTACAAGGCAATAACATGCCGCACGATGATCATCATGTACACAGCAATTGCCTACAAGATTTTTTAGATCGTTATCCTGTTACTGAATTAGAATACAGCGGAGAACGAGAGTTTGTATACCCAAACTGGAGATTTACCAGATACATGTTAATAGGAACAAAATGAAAATAGTACTTTGCACAGGTGGTTTTGATCCACTGCACAGCGGTCACATAGAGTATTTTAAGGCGGCTAAACAGTTAGGTGATCGATTGATTGTAGGATTGAATAGTGATGCTTGGCTAACACAAAAGAAAGGTCGATCGTTTATGCCTATCTGGGAACGCAATGCTGTTGTTAGCTCATTAAAAATGGTTGACCAAACAGTTATGGTTGCAGATGATCCTGATGGTAGTTGTAGCACTTTCATCAAAGAAACATTGGATCTGTTTCCGGATGCCACGGTGGTCTTTGCCAACGGTGGTGATCGAACGCATCTAAACATTCCAGAGATGGCTATAGAAACTCCTAGACTAAGTTTTGCCTTTGGTGTTGGTGGATTCGACAAATCCAACAGCAGTCGTTGGATCTTAGAAGAATGGAAAGCCCCAAAGACTGAACGCTCATGGGGCTACTATCGTGTGCTACATGAAGTACC
>Ga0007819_1000340_pt1 | contig 15989 bp, 17 predicted proteins | sample CryBogCBE07Jul09_FD_71203 | JGI IMG/M metagenome (GOLD analysis project Ga0007819, IMG submission 71203) | Freshwater microbial communities from Crystal Bog, Wisconsin, USA - CBE07Jul09 | ecosystem: Environmental > Aquatic > Freshwater > Lake | place: Crystal Bog, Wisconsin, USA | collected... | reverse complement strand
GTATGCGTCGCGGAATTCACATCGAAGTCCACTTTTTGAGCGACAAGTCATCTTTGCCAAAGATTATTCGATGCGGAGACCGCATCTTTTTCATGGATTATGGAACGAACCTAAATTTGGAGATGCTCGACTCGATATTCGAGCCAATGAAGGGCGACATGATGGTCTATCCCTCGGTCGTCGAAGGAATTAGCTGGGACCGCTTCATCAAAACGACCAAGGAGGGAACGTCCGAGAGTGCATCTCAGCGTGGCCTCGAGTTTGATACAAGGGTCGGGGCTAAGATTTCCAAGGGCCTTTACGAGTGCGAGTCGACATCCGCGCGCGTATGGCTCATGGACTCGAGTGCGGTCGACCAAAAACTCGAGGGAGTTAGTCTCCCGACATCTGACAATGCGATTATGTTTGCCCGACTCAAACAGGTCGGAATAAAAATTGTTGTAGCGTCCGAGGCACTAGTCATATGCCACTTCATTCACGAATGTCTAGGAAACATCCTAGAGGCGGCGGGCGTTCAGCTCCGACCTTAGAGATTATAAACGCATAAATAATAAAAATGGAAGTTCTGGAATTCATCCAGAACGCCTGGGGAACCAGCGATGCTACCCGATTTCCTGGTCCCCAGCCAGTGTCAATAGAACGTAGACACTTCCCTCTCCTCAAACGCCAACCTTATCTGGTGTGTGAAAAGACGGATGGAACCAGGCATCTCTTGGTTAGCATGGAGGCTGGTGTGTTTACGGTCAATCGGGCGTTCAAAACAGAACCGGTCAAGATCAAGATACCAAAGGATACCCTTCTTGATGGTGAATTGGTCATGGCCAAATCTGGTAAAATGCTTTTTATGATTTATGACGCGATTCGGGTCAAGGGTGTAGACCTTCGCAGGGAGAACCTCAATGTTCGGCTCGAAGCGGCCAAGAGCGCCATCAAGGGCATTATCAAGACAGTCCAAGCACCTTTCGAGGTTCGAGTCAAATCCATGTGGCCCCTGGGATCACCAATTTTGGATCTAAATTCGTTCGAATACGAAACGGACGGACTCGTTTTTACACCTATAGCCGAACCTATTCGTTCGGGAACCCATGAAACAATGTTCAAATGGAAACCCCGAAACAGAATAACTGTTGACTTTTTGGTCATGAGAGGTGAGTTTCTATTTATACAAGAAAAGGGATACCCTGAACATGTCGCTCAGTTGAATCTCCATAATAAGAGATTGGACTTGGCCGACGGAACAATAGTGGAATGCGGATACGGGGATCTGGGATGGTTTGTCGAAAAGGTCCGGACCGATAAGATCCATCCAAATAACACACGGACCTTTGAGCGGACGTGTGTAAACTTGCGCGAGGCGATCACTATCGAAGAGTTTAGCTTCGGTACCAAGCCTGATACCACTCACCCCGCATAGACGGCAGTTCCGGAATCTCCCGGACCTGATCATCATCCTTGATGTACCACTTGTCCCAACGCTTCACGAGAAGGGCGTAGTGGCCCCCGTTCTGGTTCCCATGGTGAAGCACACAAGCAAAGAGATCGTGGTCTCCAAAACTCATAGGAATTTCGATCGGAAATTTGTGGTCGTACATAGCGAACGAGAACCCGAAAACCTTGGGCCAAACTTTTATGCTGTTCTGGATGGCCGCCACGTGATGCGTCTTCCCGGAACTGTCTGTGTAATCTGAAATTCCTATTGGTTTTTGTCGGTCTTCTAGAAGAGAGTGTAGAGTAGAAGGTTCCTCGACCGGCAGAATGAGAGTCGTGAATGTGTTGGTCATAACGGACCGTCCGCCCGGGTAGATTGTCTCTTGGGCCTCCTGCCCATTAAATAGCCCCACTATGAATTCTCGGCCGATTGATTTTTCAAACACGTCAATCATCAGAATGATAACCTCTTGGCTGTCGTGCTGGCTCAGGTTCCTGAAACTAGGAAACCGGTCTCTAAAGGCTGACAACAGAGCCGATGGGTTAACGGGGTCCGTTTTGTCCTTTAAGAATAATTGGATAACAACTTTTTGATATTCGCAAGTTAAAATGCAGTTGCAGCTCGAGAGGTTTGACGAAAAAAAATGTCGTGAGAGGGCCGGAACGTGAGCAAGACACTGAATGGCCGTGTTAAAATAACAAGTGTTTCCGAGGTTCAAGAGACCCCGCATCTCGTCTTAAAACATACGAGCTCCTTTTCTATAAATGGAAATCGCACCTGGAGCTTCGCCAATGGCGCTCCCTCTGTTTAACAAGTGGGAGCCCCTCATCGAAAAGCACAAGTCTATGCCTAATACAGAAATTGAGATTCGGTTCGGGCGTAAATCGGGCTCGGGGTTTGATACCAATGTCGGCCGCGACACGTTCCAGAAAGTTATGCAGGCCCTCATCAAGTATGAAGGCTGGGAGCTAACCCAGCATACAAACTCGACCGTTTATTATTTTCAGGGTTCGAAGCGCGTCTCGGTCGACGAGGAAACTGATGAACAGGTCGGTCTCGTCAAGAAGCGAGTCCTGGTGGACGATTTCAACCTGGGAGACGCCCCGTTCGATGCGCGCCTGGGCATCTCGACCGAAGAGCCGTTCGACTATGATGGCGAAGAAACGAGCACCGAGCAAAAGACCAAGGAGCGCTGGTCTTTTGTTCGGAAAAATTTGTCGATCGACCTAACAATTTTCAAAGGAAATCCAGATGATCAGGACTGCGATGAGGATTCGAGCTACCAGATTGAGCTCGAGATTATCAAGCCCCAAGAGGTTAAGAAAAAGACCGAGCTGTTCAACCTCCTAAACAAGGTGTTCGATATTATGAAATGCTTTTAATCCAAGTATTCTTGAACTTTTGATTGATCCCGGCCCGTTTGAGATCCGTCCACGAGTAGGCCCGTCGCAGGTTGAGTCCGGCGGCGTTCATAGCGGTTCCTAGATTTTCATAGTTTTCATGCAAAGGAATCACATGGGGCTTATTTAAATTAACCTTGGCGGTCGCCTTGGCAGGGGACTTGGGTTTCCGGACCTTTTTTATTTTTGGTGAGCGGTTAGGTACTATGGGCGAGGCGCGTTTTGGTGGAACATGGGCCGCGATGCGCACGACTTCGCCCGTTATCGCATTCTCTGCATTATAGGCCGCGCGCTCGGGGCTCTGTGGGAAAGTTCCGCGGACCCACGCCTTAATAGCATTCTTTATCGTCGATTTATTAAATTTACTCGAACCAAATGCAAGATTGGTGACGAGCTTCTTGTACTCATTCGCTTTGTTTACCGGAATGTAATTTGGAACTTGAATTCGGGATGTGTATCTCTTCTTTTCGGGAATGTTTTTCCGGAGCGATTTCTTTTCGCGGACGAAACGCTTGTAGGCCGCTTCGACCGTCGCCTTGAGTGGTTTTCCACGGGCCCCGGCCGGAAGTTTTTTGTATACATTATTCATAAATTCTCTCAAGTTTCCGGAATTGACAACATTTCCAAGATCGCGATTGAGTCGCAGGTTGAATTCCAGATTCAGATTCTCGGCCTCGTTGTTCTCTAGGGCCTTGGCGTTTTCGGCCGCCTTGGCCTTGGCGCGGTTATTGTTCGCCTTTGCCTTTTCGGCCTCTTTGTTCGCCACCTTTTTAGCCCGAGAGTTGTACACCACGGCCCGAAGGGCATTGTATCTATTGCCCTTTGGAAATGTGTTATATTCATTGTGTAAATTGGCCGGGAGTATCTTTTTGGCCAGGGCATTCTGCTCGACTGCTGGCAAGGTGCTCCAGGCTCTCCGAGTCTGGATGGCCCCATTTCGAGTCGTGCGCTCGACGCGGCCATTGTTCAGTAATCGGTAAAACATTCCATTCATAAACACATTGAAATTTCTGACTGGTTTGTACACATTCGCGGCGGCTTGGATAAGGCCCACTATCTTGGCCGGGGTCATTTTGTTGTTTGCTTGGGCTATTCCCATATCGCGGGCTACCGCCAAGAGCTCAGCCTTTGTTAGGCGCGAAGCCTGGCGGTCATCTATCCTGATCTCTTGATTAAGACCCATGGTTATGACGTGTTTCAATTTCGACTGGGTCTTGACGTTTTCGGGAATTTTGAAAATGGCCCGAACGGCCGCTGGAATGTTTCGCCCGGCGTTCTTGTAAGTAGCTATGACGGTCTTTCGGCCGGCCGCGATTCCAGCCGGAACTGCGAACCAGTATGGCTGCTTTCCAGGGCCGGGCCGTACATAGAAGCCGGGCCGGGTAGCATTCCAGTTGGGGGCCCGACGGTTTTTCACCTTGGTCTTTGTCGAAGCGACCGGGGCCTCTATGGGAATACCGAGGTCATTGAAGACCTCGATGGTATGAGCCGGAACTGGTTTGCCAACCTTGGCAAAAGCTTTGGCGACCTCGGTCGCATCTTTTTTGGTTAACTTAACTTCACCACGGTCGACCCACTCCCCTGTCTGAACTTCTTTTTCCATTTTTCGCCACATATAAAGACGGGGCTGTCCGTTGGATCCGGGCCGAACATAGAACCCGTGGGGTGGCCGCATGTTCCAGGATGAAGCGAGGGGGCGGCGGTTGGCCAGGTAGGCCATCTTAGCCGTTCTGTTGCCGCCCCGTACTGGTTTTGTGATCTTTTGCTTCCCGGGGGCGAGATTCATAACCAGAGCCGGGAGTATATCATATTTTGTAAAAAATTGCTTGAAAAGTTCCTTGGGAACTTCAAGGTCCTCCGGCTTTTTGATACCCGTAAACAAAACAGTTCCATTCTTAAAGAATTGATATGTAAATTTAGGTTTTTTCATTTTGAGAAGCACGGCCGGAACTCCAAATCCTACATCATTGTATTGAACACTTTCCAGCATTTCATTTGGTATTTTATATTTTAGTTGGACGGCCAGATTGTCGAGTTCAAGATCCCTATTTACATGGAAAATACCATCAATCTTTTTGTACGTAGGCCGGGCCCGCATGAGAATCTTGGGGGCCCACCCGCTTTTGACTATCGCGAGCAGGGCCGCCTCGTAGTTGGCCGCACCGATGACATCAAATGAGTCGTCCGATAAAACGATGCTCTGTTCGGGCCTTTTGGCAATGACCTTTTTTATCGTAACCGTATCGTCTCCGACCCAGCCTCTGCCCGGGAGCCAGCGAATAACGGGCTTCTTAAAGTCAGAGGCATATCCGGCAATTTCTGTAAATCCTTTTGGTTCAGTATCAAAGACGAGTCTGAAAAATGTCGGAAGTTTGAAGTTGACAATTTTGGATATAAATTCAGACTTGGAAAGTTTCCAGCCAGATTGTTTATTGGTAAAAACGCGCTTGGATCGCCAAAGTCTTTGGATTTTGGTTATGCGAGCGAGCTCGAGTTTGGCCTGCTCTTGGAGCGGGTCCATATTAGTATTTTATTATATTTTATTCTGCGTTGAGATCGAGACCAAATATGAATGGCTGTGTCGAGAAAGCCTGTCCATTGTACACTCGAGAATCGACCCGAACCTCGAGTTCCCGAGAGCTGAAAGGTCCCGCGTAAAAGTCTGGATTGAACCTGAATGTTCCAAGATTGTTCTCGCGGCAATGCTGGTTGAACTGGGCCACGAACACCTTCTGGGGAATACACAGATCCTTTCCGAACCGAAACTTCTCTGAACACAAAAAGTGCTGGAGAGAGTTGGTGACGGTCGCGACTTGGTTCTGGATTTGCTTGAAATACTTGGGGAGTACATTCCAGATGTCCTTGTCGGCATATTTGTTTGCATAATCGAGATAGGCCCTAACACACTTGCAGAGAATATTAGGCATCTCGAGCTCGAGCTTGGATTCCAGGTGCGGGTCCGCAACGTCCGGCGCGATCTGTCTCCCAAAGTTGACAGTCGCTAGACGGCGCAAAATGGAGCCCGAATTATCCTTCCAGTTGGGGACCTCATTCCCGCCGAGCATTCCGGGCGTCTTCCATTGCATACTAATAGCGGTCTCATTCTTTCGGGCCACGCTCACATCCTCTCCCGAGACCATCGATTGAAACTCGGCCTGTTCGAGCTGAAGGTCTCCCTTGATCTCGGGGCTGATGAAGAGGAACCCCTTGTAGATACTCTGGAGACCAAACTTTTTCTCGATATTGTTGGAAAGGGTCGCGACATCTTCGCACTCGTAAAACTTGCGGGCCACCTTGGTTATGAGTGTCGACTTCCCAGACTGGGCTATACCCTTGAGGAAGGGGATAATCTGCCACCCATCGAGCTCGTTCACATCAAAGCACAGTCGTCCCATGAACACGTAGATCCAGCGACATACCGACTCTTCAAACTTCTGATAGTCCAGGACTTTCTGGAAATTTGGAGTAGAAATGTTGTACCAGTCAGGAGTCGAGTCGTGAGGATCAAAGGGAAGGTCAAAGTACTTACAGGACACGAGCATCGGGTCGAGCTCCGCAAACTGAGGACTATTGTACTCGTAAAATGTGAACCGAAGAGGACCCCCAATGTAATCTCGATTGTCATCTATGGGTCGAGCATCCAATAGTCCATTCGAAAAGGACCATACGTGCCGATCCTTTTTGATCTCGGAAAACTGGATATCTTTGCAATTCTGAAGATGGCGGATAACATCGTTGGCCATTCCACCCCGATTCGTCAAATTCATCCACATCTCGGTATTATCTTCTTTCTGGGTCTCATCATAAATGAAATCCTTGATATCCTTGATTGGCTTCCAGGCTCGAGTGTTTCCTATTTCCTTGCAGCATTGATCGCGGTATCGTCGATATCCATTGCGATAGGCCTGCTTCAAAAGATAGACGAGCAAGTTTTGATACGGACTTGCGGCTTCACCAATATTGAAGTCGACATCGGGGTTCTCGGCCAGGGGGTGATTGAAAATTTTGTATTCGGTATTATTTTCTATGAATTTCTCGACGATCTTCTTGTAGCACTCGCGGAACCGCTTGATGCGGCGCTCGAAAGTCATCTTGTCTCCATTAATGTCGCTCGTCTCAGTTTGGCTGATTTCTAACAGGTCGGCACGGGCCAACATGTGTCCGCAGATATCGACAGTACGGCGCTTGTTCAAAAGCATACGCTCCAGGTCGTCCTTGGCGATATCAACAGGAAGACCGTTAGGGTCTCTCGCTGGGCTGCCCGGCAGCCACTTGTCTGCGAGTTGCCTGAAAATTTCTTGGCGTTTGTCGGTCGTGTTTAGGTTCAAGTACAGATTTCGCTCGCAATCCAAAAGGCGCGCCGAAAGATCATCGGCATTCCATGAACCAATCTCTTTTTGATAAACAGACTCCTGCGGAGCCTTCTTTGTCTTTGTTGCCATTGTTAAGAATGGGTGGTATTTTTTTAAGCTGCTGTGGGCTCTGCAGGCTTTGAAAGCGCTGACAGAATCTTGACCAGAATCTTGTTCTGCATGTCTAGGCTAACGGAGATTTTCTCGACCGCATCAGCCTGACGCTTGACAATCTCGGCCAGAGACTCGCCGTCCTCAGTGGCTAGCAGAGAGCCTAGAGCCTCGAACATATCCATGCCCTCCTCCATCTCCTCATCCTCCTCGTCCATATCCATTTCCTCATCCTCTGGGGGTGGTGGTAGGGGTGTGCGTGCCATTGTATTAGTCCTGTATATTTTTGAGTTGGAATTTTTTCGCACTAGATACTATAAAATGCCGGGTGGTGCTCTTATGCAGCTCGTGGCGTTTGGCGCTCAGGACGTCTACCTTTCAGGAACGCCCAAGGTAACCTTTTTTCAGACAACGTATAAACGCCACACAAATTTCGCCATGGAAACTGTACAGCAGGTCGTACAGGGAGCTGGAGGAAATTCGGGTCTATATTCTGTTACTCTTTCTCGCAGTGGCGACCTGGTCGGTGATGTTTTTGTGGCCCTAACGCCCGTCATATCCTCGGCGACTCAATTAACTTCAACTAACACCGGAAACGATATGTGCTGGGTTGCCGAGCGCGCATTTGATCACGTCGAGCTCTACATTGGGGGTCAGCTGATAGATAAGCACTTTCAGCTATGGTTCCGTCTTTATGCCGAGGTGTTTATGGATGATACAAAGAAGATTCAGTATGGCCGCTTGACATCACTTCCCGTTTCGACGAATGCCCTGAACTCTACAAACACCTCGCAGGGAAAGGTCTATTTACCGCTCCTGTTTTTCTTTAACCGCAATCCGGGCCTATACTTGCCCCTGATTGCCCTCCAGTACCACGAAGTTCGCATAGACTTTTACTTGACCTCTTATTTTTCCAACTATTTTGGAACAAATGCCGTCGAGGTCTGGGCCAACTACATGTATCTCGAGGAGCAGGAGCGCGGTCGCTTTTCCAAGGGAAATCTCGAGTACCTGATTGAGCAAGTTCAGCACGTGGCAGGGGATGGAGTTCCAGGGGCGACCGAGAACGCCCCGGCCGTCGTACGTCTCCAGTACAATCACCCCGTCAAGGAGCTCATCTGGTGCTATCAGACGCCCACCCCTACAGTAAACCTGAACGGAATGTGGAATTTTACTTCCGGAGTTTCTAACGTAAATGTGACTATTGATCCAGCGAAGATGGCCGGATCCGGAACCTCGTTTTTCATGAATCAGGTTGGATCGCCCGTATTATATATTCCTAATTTGACAACTTCGAATATATTTGTCACGGCCGATAGCGCATCATCCGCAATATCATCTGGAACTATCAAAGCCGGAGCCTCATTTTCTTATCAGTCGAACGTAATTTCGGGCAACGTCCTCTGGGTCGAGTCTGGTCTTTCTAATGTATCTACTAACAATTATTATGGCTACGAGGTCGGTCCCCTCCACAAGTTTAAGCTCATGCTCAATGGAACAGACCGAGCCAACGAGCAGTTCGGCAAATATTTTAATCAGTATCAGCCGTATCGGTATCATTCGGGGAACCCCAGCCCGGGCATCTACGTCTACTCCTTTGCCCTCAAGCCAGAGGATCACCAGCCGAGCGGGACCTGCAACTTCAGTCGCATAGATATAGCCCAGTCCTCATCTTACATCAAAACCGGGATGCCCGGTAATTTGCTCCAAAAGATGTTTGCCGTAAATTACAATGTTCTCAGGATCTCGTCAGGTCTTGGTGGTCTCGCATTCTCGAACTAAATTTTTTTCTTGATATACAGTACAAATGGCTGGAGGACTTATGCAACTCGTTGCTTATGGCGCTCAGGATGTGTATCTTACGGGTCAGCCCAAGGTGACCTTTTTCCAGGCGGTCTACAAGCGCCACACCAACTTTGCTATGGAGAACATTCAGCAGACGGTTAACGGAACAGCGACCAACTCGGGTCGCGTGTCTGTCACTATCGCCCGCAACGGCGACCTGGTCGGCAACATGTACATGGCCATTCCTTCCAACTCTTCGGCCGTTGCACAGAATCTGTTTTCCACGAATGCGCAGGTTGATGTGTGCTGGCTCGCAGAGCGTGCTATTTCTGCGGTCGAGCTAACGATTGGCGGTCAGCGCATCGACAAGCACTACCAGACGTGGTTCCGTCTATATGCAGAGGTTTTCCTGGGCGAGTCGGACAAGATCGCGTATGGCAAGATGACCTCTTCTCCCCAGCCTCTTTCCGACCCCACCAATTCGTACAGTAAGACGTACGTATACCTACCCTTGCTCTTCTTCTTCAACCGCAACCCGGGCCTGTACCTGCCCCTGATTGCTCTCCAGTACCACGAGGTTCGCCTTGATTTTGACCTAACATCTTACATAACCAACTACTTTGGTTCTAACCCAAGCTTCGAGATCTGGGCCAACTACGTGTATCTGGATACCGAGGAGCGTCGCCGCTTTGCCCAGAAGGGCCACGAGTACCTGATCGAGCAGGTACAGCACACGGGCGGCGATTCTCTGACCGCATCAGCCTCGGCCTCTACATCGACCGTTCGCCTTTCCTTCAATCACCCAGTCAAGGAGCTTATCTGGTGCTATCAGAACTCAGCCGCACCTACTTCTACACAGAATACCAATACTATGTGGAACTTTAGTTCCAATATGGCTAATGTTAACGTGACGTGCTCTACGCAGCCCCTACTACTCGGCCCAGTACTTCCTCATGCCATCGGCGCTCCACATCTGTTTGTGTCGACCGCTCCTATCATCGGAGCTATCGCCTCTGTTACCCAAAATCAGCTCAATGCCGTTTCTAATATTCTTTTCAATGCCTCAAATACTACTGGCCAAGTTACCAGCAACATCTTCTGGGTCGAGGAAGGTGCGTCCAATGGAACTGCGGGCAGCGCCTGCGAGGTCGGCCCCCTGGGCACGTTCAAGCTCATTCTCAACGGCCAGGACCGCTTCAAGGAGCAGCTCGGCAAGTACTTCAACCAGTACCAGCCTTACATTTACCACACGGGCACGCCCTACCCGGGCATCTACGTGTACTCCTTCGCTCTTCAGCCCGAGGAGCACCAGCCAACGGGTACGTGCAACTTCTCTCGCATTGATAACGCCCAGGTGTCTCTTAACATGAAGCAGACCAACCCCAGCGGTCTCCAGAAGATGTTCGCCATAAACTACAACATCCTGCGCATCCAGTCAGGTATGGGCGGTCTAGCATTCAGCAACTAGAGGGTTACTATAAAAATAAAAAAACGGGCTTCGGCCCCAAGATCGATCTCGACCATCGATCCTGGGACTTTTTAAATGCGTATATAAATGGCAGTTTCGGGAAATAACCGTCCAAATGTGAATTCGGCATCTCCGAATCGCAAATGGATATGGTGGGCCTTGGGAGCCCTCGCGATTATTGGTCTTATTTTAGGCCTAACACTCGGCCTCAAGGCTAAGCCGTCCGTCTCTGTTTCTATCCGCAAATGCGCGGACGGTGGTCAACCCGGTGTTAGCACTCCAGGATTCGGAACCAATAAGCAAAGCGGGTGTGAATGTAGCAAGGATGGTGAGTGTGCGAGTGGTTCCTGTCCATCAAGCTGGCGGGCTGCTATGCCAGCGACTGGATTTTGCGCTTAGTTCTTAATTTTGTACATAATTAGACCGACCACCCCGGCCGCATATAAAACGGCAAAATATCCCTGACCCGGATATGCCAGGTTCTGCCGGGACTCCATTCCGCTCGTTATCGAAAGTAAAGCGAGTAGGACAACGAGTAAACCCAGAACAACTGTGTTAAGGATATCCATATATTATAACTTAGTAAAATAAATGGAAGATCTCGTTAGACGCCCTGAAATCTCTGAAGGTAATCTCGTCAAGGAAGTTAGATTGAGATTACCACCAGGGGCTTCTATCGAAGAGGTTTTAAACATGACTCGGAACATAAACGATCGTCGATGTGCTGAGACACTTTCCCGATTTGAGACCGTGTTTGACATGGTCAAATATCTTCAGAAATTTGATTATAATTCGGATGATGCGCGGAGGGTCATTGGGTTGGCCGACCACGTCGAAGCAAAAGCTTTGATTGACGCGGGTCTGTTTAATTCTGTATGGAAATTTATGAAACCTGAGCCCGAGCCCGTGTCGTGCTTTACACGATGGGCTGGTAGGGCATCGAAGGAATCGTCGAAACTTCCTTGTACAAAGAAATGAGATACATGCCCACCACTCCTATGACAAGGGCCCGAATGACGACCGATCGTACTTGACGCTTGGCTGGGTCTAAAAATTCCTGAATACAGAAGAGTATGAGGAGCAGGCCCATGACTGCTATGAGCACAGCATCGGCCATTTTATATTTGTTGAGATTTTTTCCCAGATAAAGTTTCTATTTTCTTTATTAGTATGAATTTTGCGTACCTGGATGCTCGAGGTATTTTTGAAAATTTCCTGAAACCACCGGCCCCATCTGTAGACCCCATTCCATGCGAGTTGAATGCAGAATGGAAAGCATTCGAAAAGGAACTGGGCAATTTTAAACTTGAATTTGCCAAACAAAAAGTCGATACATCTTCGAAACTGTCTGAACTTAATGAGTTGAAAGAAGAAATTAATGTTTTGCAAATGATGATTGAAAACATCAAGAGTGATGACTTAAAGGCCACACTCACAAGTATATTAGACAAGCACGAGTCCGACTTGGGTGTCATCGCCCTGACTCAACAATGTGGGGAGGGTTTAGGTAAGGTTGAGGCGATGAAGAAGGTTCTGGTCGACACGAATTCTGAAAGGTACGCTAAATTTACTTGTTTCGTTTGTATGGACCGGTTAATTGATTTATTCATCGATCCATGTGGCCACGTCATCTGTGATCGTTGTTGGGCTTCTACTCGTACGAGGGATTCTTGTCCGGGGTGTCGCACGCCCCTAACGACAACTCCTAAAAAGATATTCAATATGTAAAGGTCCTGTAACTCAGCTGGTTAGAGTGCGGGTCTTATGAGCCCGAAGTCGTGGGTTCAAATCCCGCCAGGACCACGTTATCGAGCGGGGCGCCCCCTCGAGAACCGCGGTTTTTTTGCTCCTGTGGCCTAATTGGTTAAGGCGTCAGACTGTTAGAGATGAATATTTCATCTCGCCGCCATCTGTAGATTGTGAGTTCAAGTCTCACCGGGAGCGTTTTACATCAGTGTCCGAGTCTGGTCTAAGGAGAACGACTTAAGATCGTTTGCTTTCGAGCGCACGGGTTCAAATCCCGTCTGATGTACTTAAAAGATGCGTTTGATAAAGAAATAATGAAAGATCGTATTCCGGGCGCTTTACGTGAGCAAGTCTGGCTCTTGTGGTGTGGAGATAAAAACTTCAAGCACAAGTGCCTTGTTACGTGGTGTGAAAACATAATGACCCCTTTTAACTTCGAGGTAGGTCACAACATTCCCGAGAGCAAAGGCGGAACTACTAATATTAATAATCTAAGACCCATCTGTTCCAAATGCAATAGGTCAATGAGTGATAACTACACTATCGATGAATTTTCCAAGATTAGCCCACGGTCATCACGGATGTGGGAATGTTTCAAGTACCAGCCACAAACCGCATCTTGTCCTGTGCCCGTCGTTGGAAAAACATGAATATGAATACGAATAAAGGAAGGGACCTGAGCTCGCCGAGTGTCGAGTGTTGGTACCCATAGAGCCCTTCAAATGGGAAGGGTATATTTTTGATCAAAATTCGAGAACCATAAAATATGACGCCTATAATTGCAAACTGGAGGCAGACCTCGAGAAAAATTCGAGTCTTTGACTTGGCGTCATCCAAGGGTGGAGTAATTTTGTTTATAAATTCAGAAATGAAATAAGCCATGACAAAAGTCAGGAGACCGACCCATGCTATCCCGACCATCTTCACGATTTCTTTCATTTTTAATTTTAGTACAGAAAATCATATGGACTGGTCAGTCGGTTCTGATCTCCACAGGACCATTACAATTTTGATCCAAAAATACACAGACTTTGAGTCGATCGAACATTCTCTTTCCGATATGGCGACCCGATCAAAGTCCATGACGGTTATTCTAGATTTTACGGGGGCTTCATTTCGGCCTTTTTTATTTTTCAAGTTGTATAGATACTTGCGCCGTATGCCATCCACAGAGGTGCATGTGCGCATTTTCAGTTAAAACAAAGGGTCTTCATAATTGTAAGATGTCAGATCTCCTTGTGTTTTACCCACAAGGTTCGCACCTGATCATAGAGTTCCTTGGGTCTCGATATATCGAGCGCCAACCCAAGACTCTGAGTGAAACGGCCGATTTTATGAAAGAAATTCATCCGGTCATTTCTCAACTTGACGAATACGTCGAAAAACACGGACTCAAGGAAATTGTCGAGCTCAATCTTCATGGTGTTCCTATTTCTAAACTAAATTCGGAAATGGCCATTCACCTCCTCAATTTACTTGCGGACTTGCGCCCGGCCAAGAATATTCTGGAAAAGATTCGCATAACAAACACGAATCCAATATTCAACATGATCTACAAGGGAGTAAAGACCGCATTACCTAACCAAATAACAGACATAGTCGAGATAGAGTCAAACTCTAAATTCTTTTAGTGCGTTATATCAATGAGCACACCTCGATGGCATCCAGACGAGCAAGAGTTCCTGGCCAAGCTCGAGCAACAATGTAATGTATATCACGACCATCACTCAAAGGACCATGCGTACTATACACGGCTTTCTTCAAAATTTAACATTCCTATTCTGATTGTATCTGCAATAAACGCACTAACGGCCGTGGGCCTAAATTCCTTTATCCGACAAGAATACGTTAGCGTTCTCAATGCGATATTGTCGGCCGGAACGGGCGTGCTCGGCTCTATTCAGCTTTATATGAAATTGAATGAAAAAATGACAAACGCCCTTAGGGCCTCTATGCTTATGAAGAGACTCGCGCTTAAAATATCAAAGGAGTTGAGCATCAAACCCGAAAACAGAGTTACGGACGGTCAGGCATTTCTGTCCGATTGTTTTGCCGAATTTAATACTGCACTCGAACAGGGAAATCCTATGGAAAAAACTATCAATAATCATTTGGCTTTTACTCCGCTTATGAAAAAAGAAAAGTATTCATTTCTCAATTTAGGTACCGGGTCTGAGGGAAATTCCGTACATCGAGAGGAGCCTCGCGCCAAAAAGCTCTGGCATCTCGCTGATAAAGTTCGAACAGACGTTCGTTTTCCTCACGGATTAGAGTTTCCTTCTCGTCCGAGCGATTCAAGCCAGGGGGCATCGACTCCAACAGAACGGGATGTAGAGACTGGAGCTCAGGGCTCTTGAGTTTGGCCACGAGAAATCCCACGTCCAGATCGAGGTCATCAACACGGACCCAATAATGATCACAGACCTCTTTTGTTTCAGGGATAACACAGAAGCCCCGTATCATTTCCGACTTGATTCCTCGATTCATAAGCTCACGCCTCAAAAGAGCCACGTGATGAACTATGTTTCCACCGGTCTTGTGAAGCTTGAGTCTCAGCGCTAAACGTTTTGTCACGTCCATTATTCTTATAACATTTTGTTTCCTTATATCAGATGGTGTCGGCCGTAGTCGCACTTTTAGTCGGAATATTATGTACCCTAGCAGTACTCGTCGTTCTGGCAAATGTCATCCCGGTTCCATCGCCTCCGTGCGCTTCGAGCCCAGGAAGCGGAGGGGGCTCTTCAGGGAGCGGACCGCCGGTTAGCTCGACACCTCAATCCGCGCCGCCCCCTCCAGTAGTCGCGGCACCTTCACCGAGCGGCGGAAATTCCACTCTCAATAGCGGATCTTCACTGAACGAGGGCCAGAGTATGACGAGTCCAAGTGGATCTGCGGTATTTTCATACAACTATGGAGTCTTGACGATAACCAAGGGAGGAACGCAGCTCTGGGCCTCGAACAATACCCCGGTCGATAATGGCGTGTTTATGCTTAAAAGTGATGGAACGATGGGATTGTTCCCGTCGCAATACAGCGTGACTCCCGCGTGGGGCGCCGGAACCCAAAACAGCGGAACAGGTCCTTATCAACTTTCTCTCCAGGATGACGGAAATCTCCTTTTATTTGATGCTTCGCCAAAGGTTGTCTGGAGCGCGCCCATACAAGCCGGGGGACCTCCTTCGAACAACGGATACACTACCAAGAACTTTTGGCTCGGTTCGAATGGTCCTATAGTAGCGACCGGGACGCTAGCGACTTGTCAAAACGCGTGCCTCGTCGACACGAGCTGTGGAGGATTTACACGTTCCGCAACCGCGGCCGATACCGATGCCACAGTTCCTTGCTATAAATTCACCACGTCCGTTTGGAACACACCCGGAGCTCAGCAGCTTACGCTTAATTGGAAATCTTATGTCAAGTCGTCTTAAAAAAAAGAGCCTTATTATTAGGAATGGGAGATCCTATACTCGAGCCGAGCCTCGCTCGTTTTACAACCTTTCCTATACGGTATCCCGATCTTTGGGCGCTGTATAAGAAAGCTATAGCCAGTTTCTGGACGGTTGAGGAGATCGATCTCGCAGCAGACCTCAAGGACTGGGAAAACTTGAAATTCTATGAGCGCAATTTCATAAAAATGGTACTGGCTTTTTTTGCTGCGAGCGATGGTATTGTGATGGAGAACATAGACTTGAACTTTT
>Ga0007819_1000329_pt1 | contig 16173 bp, 25 predicted proteins | sample CryBogCBE07Jul09_FD_71203 | JGI IMG/M metagenome (GOLD analysis project Ga0007819, IMG submission 71203) | Freshwater microbial communities from Crystal Bog, Wisconsin, USA - CBE07Jul09 | ecosystem: Environmental > Aquatic > Freshwater > Lake | place: Crystal Bog, Wisconsin, USA | collected... | reverse complement strand
TTTGCTTGTGTCATAATTTTATTTAGAATTTAGACAAAAAATTAGCGTGTCATTTTTTTCTCCCGAATTCTGCCAAAAATTGACGCCCCTTTTTTTCGTTGGGTTAAGTAAGCATTCCCTCAGCAAGATGAGCAACTTAGGAGCACCATTTCCTGAATGTCTTGAAAGCAAAAAACCTGTCATAGATTGTAGCGCAGAACTGCGTGAAATTATTAGATGTCTTACCTGTTCTATACATAGTAACGAAAGCGACTATAAAGAATGGTGTACACATATTGCTTTGCGTTCAGTGCGTGATTTAATAGACATATTGATTGAAAAAACAGACAATACAAATGAAACCGTTATTTCCAGTTTAGCCTATATTTCTTTAAAGCAAACAATTGAAGAAATAAAAACCAAAAAAAATGTTACTGATAAACAGTGCTCCAGATGTTTGGTTTGGAATCAGGATGTAAAGGATGTGACCTTTAAAGATGAACCTTTTCAAACTCAAATGTGCGAGCGATGTATTGAACTCTATGACGGTTTATTACACGATTAAAGGTCTTTAGTGTTTTTTTGACTGGCAGAATTTTTCTCCCGAATCCTGACAAAATTGATTGGTATTTTTTCGCTTGGTTAAATAGAAACACCCCAAGATGCCTGTCGCAAGCACTACGCAAGATGCCTACAACAAGCGAATTGAGAAATTGAAAACCTTAACTGATGCTAAGGTAACCAACACGAGAAAAATGATAAAGGTCGTTAATGAAATGGATGTCACGCCAGGTACGCGCAAGAACTACTTCATAGCGCTACACAGCGTCACTAAAGGAACCAAGGCAGGCGAGAAGTACAAAGAGCAGTTTATGAAAAATGATGAAATAGCGAAGAAGACTCCTTTGCCTCCTCCACCTGATATCACCTACGAGCAGATACAGACTGTAGGTTTGAAGATAATGAATGATGAAAAAATAAGTTTGGAAGACAGGATCCTTGTTGGTCTATCTACTCAAATCAATCCGCTGCGCCTTGACTACTGTAAATTACCTGTAAACCCTAAGGAACGAAAAGGCAACTATATACTTCTAAACGGTCCCAACGATAGTCAAATAGTAATTACAGAGCACAAGACATCTAAGGTAATGCTGAAACTATACGGCGATCCAACACTGAGCCGTAAGCTCACGCCTGAACTACATGCTCTCATTAAACAATGGCATGATGCGAACAAAGACAGTCTTTTGCTGAATATCAGCACCAATCTACTGGGAAAAAGACTGACCCGTGTATTTGCTAAACACTCTACGCTACATGTCACGCAGAATGTAATACGCCACGCCTATGTTACAATGGCGCGCAAAGGCGACCGTCAGCTGGCTGTGGTTTCTAAAATAGCCAAGGACCTAGGGCACTCTGTGACTACTAACGAGTTGTATCGTTATGACAACTATGGTCTGGGGGAGGCATCTCTATAGTAAGAGACATAGGAGTGTTAATGATTTTATAAGTAATATTTTTTAGATTTTCCTTTTCTACTGAAAAATCTAAATAGAACTCATCTCCTATAGGAGTTATAATAGGAACTTTGAAGTTTATGGTTTTTTCAAATACAAAGAAGGTGATGTCTCTCTGGTATGCGCGCAGCACACGGTTCATCTCTACTGTTATATGGTTCTTTAAATAGTGCCGGGGAGACCTGCGCTTTCTAACATTTATGAGTTAAGTTGCTTTTTGATTTTTGCTGTCCTTTAATTTCCTATAGCATTCATAGTACTGTTTAGTTGTTTATTAACTGTTTTATGTATAGGGGGGATTATTATGGATTGGGGGAAGGTGGGATAATTGAGAGGTGTTCTGGAAGGTGGTTGGAAGTTGGGATGAGTTGAGAATAGTTTTGGGAGAAGTTTTGGAAAGGATGTAAATTATCCCACATTCCCGGATTCCTAAATTATCCCCTGCGGTCTAAAGATTAAACTCTTTACTATATTTAGAACCACAATGTCTATTGTAAAACCAAAAGAGCCAAAAGATTATGAACGCAAGCGTGGCGAATCTTTATGTCCTTTATGTTTTATACATTGCCGTAGCGACCACCTTGTTCGCCATATCATATCACATAAGCACAGTATCCCTGAAGTTATTCATTCCAAGTGTCGCGGTGATGCTATACAGAATAAGATGCCTATGATGTTTTTTCATTCACGCTCTTTCAGCGACCCAAAGTTTAAGAAAAATATCAAAGACGAACAACTGTTTTGTGTTTGCTTGATTTGTAAAAAAGGCAAGTACGCAGGCGGACACGGTTCCGTTCACGACTTCATACGCCTTCACAGCCAGAGCGAATGTATGAAGCAGTGGGACAGCGTGGCACACTTGTTCGGCGAGTTGCCTGCCGATGCTCCTCCTGCTCCTGCTCCTCCTGCGCCCCAAGATACAGCAAATGACCGCCAGATCGTGAGACTAAATGAAATCATAAATCAATTAGAACAAGAGAAAACTGAATTAGGAAACAGATTCAATCAAATATGGAAAGAAAACCAGAACCTTAAAACCAAATTGTTAGAAATCCAGGAAGCCAGAAAGTACAATCTACCTATGCCGGCGCCTGAGCCAGAGCCAACGCCTGAGCCAGCACCTGAGCCAGCGCCTGAACCACAACCAGAGCCTGAACCACAACCAGAGCCAGAGCCCAAGATTGAAATAGAAGACATAGAACTTGAAACAAAACCAGAAGAACCAGTTGATTTTTCCACAATACCTGTGGCGACAGTACGCAGCAAGCAACCGACACCGGCTAAAGCACAACCACCACCTTTGTTAGAAACCCAGGCACCCGTAAAGCCAAAAGTGGCAATTACAATCCGTCGCCCTATCACAACACCATTGCCCGCGAAAACAGATCCTGGCACTATTAAGTCGCCTGCGTTGATTCACAAGACTATTCAAGACATAATCGCTGAAGTTGAAAATTATGAACCAAGTGCTGAAGAAACAGCACAGGAAAACGAAGAGCGAGAAAAATCCGCAATAAATGAATTACTCGTCGGCATCATTGAAAACGAATGGACTCCTGATGATGTAAAGGACCACATAGCCCACATTGAAAACTGGAAGGAAATAAATATGTTTGACATTCTTATGTCCCGTCCTGGTCATGATAGTATTTTAAGATACGCAGAGGGAGATGACTCCGTGTCATGCGAAAATGAGATTTTAGAACTATATCATTCTAAATAATCATTCCTCTTCTTCTTCCTCTTCTTCTTCTTTCATCTTCTTTTGTTCTACCCTTTTCTGGTCTATTTTAAGATCCTTTATATGTTTTTTGGTTTCTTCTATATTATCAGCACCCGCTGATATTGTAGCAGTTGGAACCTGTTTTTCACACATTTTAAAAACAGCGTTTTTGATTATTCCACTCTCTAAGTATGCGCTCATCCTTATATTTAATGAAATTATTTTTATTTCATTAAGTCTGTGATTTTCACGATGTGTGAGATGGGTATTTGTAAACCGATGAGAACATCGCTGCTGTATGGATGCGCAGGTTTCGCGCTGGTTTTGCGTTTTTTAAGAGTCTTAGATACTGCCGGGGTTGGCTTTGGTTTTTTCTCTTCGGCAGGCATTTTATTTGGCAATACATTTTATTTGTATTTTTTGGGAATAAGTTCTTCCTTACCTAATCGTTTGAACTCTTTGATTAGTCTTTGTTTTGAATCATTATCCAATTCGCTTACTTCTTTGTTTAAATCAATATAGAAATCAATAGGAGGAATTTTGTTAGAACCGGTTTTATTAACTATTTTTAGTTTTTTAGCCACATTATCGCTTAACATTTGTCCTGTTACATCTTTTACCATTTCTTCTTTTCTTATAGCGAATTCACCTGATTCTGTTTCTATTTTTTCAGGCATAGCTCTTGAATCAAAGACCTTTTCTACCGCTTTTAAAAGGCTCTTCTGGGAAGCAGTAAGTTCAATGTCTAACAGGTCAGCAAGATTTGGAGGCAATTTAAGCATCTTTTTAAGAAAGGGGAATTTATTTTCTACCGGTTTTGCTTGCTGAACTTTTTTCTTTGGTTCTGCTTCTGGTTCAGGCTTTTCGTCAATTTTTATGGGATCTTTTTTTTTTGCTCAGGCTCTGGCTCAGGTTGTGCCTCTTCCTCTTCAAGTCTAAACACCTGTGCTGTTATTTTGAGCGGCTTTGGTACACCGCTTTTAAAATCTACAAATGTATTGATTGTCATTGTCTGTTCTACCTTGTATTTTGGAACTGGTCCATATTTGGAGGTTATGTACTTTGTGACGGCATCTTTAGGATCGTAGCGAGGCATAACAGAAAAGATGAGCCGAGGCTTCATAGTCATAGCACGGAAAAGATGATATGTGTAGAGATTCTTTACATCTTTATCACCTACAAAGCCACTAAAGGGTGGATTCATAATAATTACATCGTAATGATGGTCTGGTTTGAACTCCAAAAAATCATCTCTATAAACATTGTCTATTTTCAAATTAGCCTTTAATAAGTTGTAAAGACCGTGTTGTAATTCACAGGCATCAATGCGCTTTATTTTCAATCCGTCCTTTTGCGCATCAATTACACCGCGCAAAATGTTGCCGGTTCCTGCTGATGGTTCTAAGAAACTGATTCCGTCCGCCTTTTCCTTGTCTGTAAGGTGGCGCATCATATCGCTTACTATTCTGCGTACTTCGGGTAATGGAGTAGGGTACAAATCACTGTGACGGGCAAAATTAGCGAAACTGTCGTACACATCAGTGCCGATTTTTTTGCGCAGTTCTTGGACTTTCTTTGTAGATAGTCTGGAATTAGCAGGATCAAAGATTTCATCTAAGTCATTAAAAAAACTTGCGTTGTATGAGTAATCGCCAACTTTTGTAAGGGGTTCTTTGGTCTCTTTAATTAATTCTTTGGCGACTGCTGCTGCTTCTTTTGGTTCTTCTTTACCTGCTGTTTTTGATAAAAATTTTATAGTGTCTTGTGGTGCTAATTCAATTGTTTTGATTTTTGAATCTTTAGACATTTCATTTGTCATATTTGAAACATTACGAATAGATATTTCGTCAATTAATTTTTTAATACTTTCATTATGTTTTTTTATTATTTTTTGTTTTTCTTCTGCTGTTTTTGCTTCTTTTGCGGCTTGTTTCGCTTCCTGTTCCATTTTTTCAATTTTTTCTTTGTCGCTTTTTGTTATATTTACTGGACCTCCGCGTCTTCCTGATACATTGAATGTTCCTACAAATTCTAATTTTTCTTTTGGTTCTGGTTTTATTTGCTGTTCAAGTTTAATTTCTTTCCACGCTTTACTTGGTGGAGCACTGAGCGCAATAGGAGCTAATGCTTGGTATATTTTTCCGTTATGTAAAACCTGATCACCTTCACTATAACCCGTGTATTTATCCCAACTTGGAGGAATGTATTTTGGCTTTTCAAGTTCTTTTTGTTTTTCAATTACTTTAGGTTTTTCAGGCTCAGGCTGCGCCTCTTCCTCTTCTTCAGTTGACATCTTCATTTTCATGACTTTGTCTGGAATCTTGTAGGTCATCACCTTATTGTCTTTCATTGCTTCAAATATCTCTTTATTTTTTGGATCGGCGAGTTGTTCTCTACGCTTCAAAACGGCATCTCTTGCCTCAACTATTTTGTCTTTATCTCCAACTGTTTTTGTTCGTCCTACTTCAATGATATCTATATATCCCTGAATATCGTCAACTATACTTTTTACCTTAGCAGCAAACTTACGCTCTGCGTTGCGGGCTGTAGTTTCAGCCTCAACCTGCTTCAATTTTGTTAGAGTCTCAGGTTTCAGTTCAGTTGGCAAGGGCTTTGACTTTTGACCATGGACTATTTTTGCGCCGCCAGGTGCGCCTCGGGGCATCAATGCGCGGACCTCTTCCATCGCTTTTGTATTTTTGCGAGGTATAGCCCATACAGATTTATGAGGCTCGTTTATGTTTGTCTCTTGGCTGTTGTATAATTTCAACGCTGTGATCCACGAGGAGGGCATTTTATTTTAGTTTATGATTTTTTTATTTAAACAAAATACTTAGAGCTGGTCAGCACTGAGTTTACAACGGCTAACTGTACTATTGATATTGTCAATCAAAATAAAATGATGGTCTGCTGTTGCTTCCTGATACCAAATGATTCGCTCATTCATTGACATAGTTTTTGGTAAGTAGCCACGCAGGAAATCCTTAACGGTTCCCTCAATATCACCAGCATTACCAAGACGAAAGAGCATCACATAATTGGCATTCGCACGCCCGACAGGTGAGACGAGTGTTGGTGCTTGAGCGCTGAAAATTCCGCTCATATTGCTGTTACGGTAAATACTGAAGAGTTTGGTAATCTGTGGGTGATTTTTCAATTGATTAGAGATGGCATCATCGTATATGAAAAGCCCTCTATACTTGTTTCCGGTCTCTTTTTGGAGAATGTGGAAATCCTTTAAAACCTCAGGATAAAAGTCAGGACAGATCAAAGTCCGTTTTGGCATATCTTTGTAGATGTCGTGATGCGCATTAAATGAAGTAAAAAAAATAATTTTGTCTTTCATATATTTGTCTACGATGTGTTTCATTGCGGTCGTTTTACCACTGCGACTGGCACCAATCATTACGATTGAAAAGCCACCCTTTGGTGGTAGTTCTAACTTAAATGGTTTCAAAGGTATAATGTCCATTATTTAATTTAGCACTCTAAAATAAATAACGGAAATGAATTCGCCTTTTCTAATGGAATTTTTAAAACGCCAGGGAACTATAGTGAATACAAGTCGCAAAACACCGGAGACCAAACCTGCGAAAGGTTCAGCACCAGCTACGCCTGTTCCGGCTGTGGAGCCTTCTATGGATATTAAGGACTTAGCAGCAGACAAACCCAGTTTTAAAAAGGTGGAGGATTGGTTTCGCAACCGAATCAAATTGTTAGAAGCCCAGGCAGACGCTTAGTGTCTTCGCTCCATTGCGATCATTCCTGGCATCATGCGTGTCTTGGGTGCTGGTCCGCCTTCGTGGTGGAGTTCGCTTGGGTACGCAGGCATTGCGTGTGGTCCACTGGTTACATGAGAAAGGGTGGGCATACAGCATCCAGTTGGTTTCGCAGACTTGACAATTCCCGGTAAAGGAAGGTCAACATTGCGACCGATTTTAGCAATGTTTGCCATTGGCATACGCTCGTGAGTCATTCCGTCTGGGTGGGGGGTCATTCCTTGGTATGAGGAGGTGTGACTCATTTTTTCTAAACTTTGTGGCGAAAATTATTTTCGCCGGAGTATTTATAACAACAATGTCCTCCGCGCAAGCCCTCGTTCGTGTTGGCTCCCCCCTTGACATTTACTACCAGGATGCTGACAACGCAAAAAAACAGGTCATCCCAACCTTAACAGATCAGCGCTACACTCAAGAATTCACAAATAAGGGACAAGGTACTTCTGTATTTACAATTCCACCTAAAATGATTGGGTGTGTTCTAAACTAATAAGTTAGGGCTTATTACCGATATGCGGGAAGTTCCTAAAGACTTAACAACCATCTATCTCCCGAAAGGGTTATAGAGAACTGCGGTAATGTCGCATAAGGGGTAAAATCGTTAAGTATGATACAATGGATAATCCGCAGACCTCACCTAATGACGCTACGCAAGTCTATGGTGATTGTCTCAACGACTACCAGGTAAGCGCCTGAAGATCTTAGCAGGGTCTCATGATGGCGGAAGGTATAGTCTACTCCCTACAAATATGCCGAAAGGCAGGGTATGACCCAACGAATCAGGGTCTATCTCATTGTGTAGTCACTATGGGCTACTCTTCATCTCAATTAGCCGATATTTCTGGATCATTCGCCTTACAGCGTGGTTGGGGTTATGAAGCCATTCAGCAAGTCTCTTTCCGTATTGGCGGTTCTTCCCAATACTTTTTGACAGGTGCTCAATTATTACAACGCAATCTCCGTCTCGCACGCACACAGTCCCAGCGCGACCAAATCTTATCTCTTGGTGGTAATGCCGTTTTTGGTTCAGCACTTAGTTCCGGAAACAATCAATACGCTTACATTCCAATCTCTATCTGGGCTATGACAGGAGACGACGAACTCAATCTCCCACTCCCAAGTGACACACTCTCTCAGCAAGTACAAATCACAGTCCAACTCAACCCAGCCTATGTAGCCTCATCATCTCCAGGAACAACACCAAACACATCAGGATTCTGGCATTTAGCAACCGGCGCATCTCTCGCTGGTCTCTCTGCTCCACCATCCCAATTTGATACTGCTTACTTCCAGGTTCAGCAAATTCAAATGAAAGACCGTGGAATGGCACTCGCCAACCGTGTTGACCTTTCAAAAGAAATGTACTCAATGGCACTCCCAGGTGGTTTTGATCAGTTTGAACAGACTTTCCAACTTGCCGCAGCAGATGCTTCTACAACTACAGCACAGCAAGTCGTCCTCACTGGTTTCCGTGCTGGTGAAGTCAAATCCATCCAGTTCTTCTTACAGAAAAATGTCATTCCAGGTACATCTGCCACTTATGATGCCGCAGCCAATCCAAATGCCTGGTACGCACCAGCCCAGTTGGTCGTCCTCTACGCAGGTTTGGTCTATTCTAACTTTTTGAATGGTTCTGCGCCAATCTGGTCTCTCCTCAACGGTACAGCCCCAGACGCTGTCAACCAAAATATCCTCACCTCTTCTGGTGGTACATGGTCTGCTGGATCTAATCCTCAGCTCTCCATCTGGACCAACTCTAAGTTTGCCCAGCCATCAGGTGATGACTACACTGCCGATGTACTCGTACACGGTCTTGAGATCACCAATGGTATCGTCAATGTACAAATCATTCCTCCACCATACACAGGAGTTTCTGCTGGCGTAGCAAATGCCTGGACTCTCCATGTAATTTACAACTACAACTGTACTCTCGGGTTCAGTAGGGGCACAGCCGATTTAATCTTCTAATTTTTATCCCCCTCCCGAGATACCATTTAATAATCCCTTGATACAGTCAAAAAAGTCTTTGACGCCCTAAATTAAAACCGAAACCCATAACACAAATGGATACATCTCATAAAATGGTACACATGTACCCAGTCGTAGCCTCGCACAACCAAAATAAGGGTATGTTCATACAGGAGGCTATGAAACACATAAAGAAAGGCGCATTGACTGCGCAGGCAAAACATCACGGGCAAAAGCCGATGGAGTTCGCTAAAGAAGTTTTAGCACACCCAGAGCACTATACAGAAACCACCCGCAAGCGTGCGCAGTTCTTGGAGAATATTCAAAAGCGTCGCAAATAAATCGGTGAATTAAATTAATTCATAGATTTAGAATGGCAACCAAATTCAAATTGTTAGAAATCCAGGCAGCCAAGGCACCCACTAAGAAATGGACTGCTGTATTTAGTAACGGCACTACTACTCGTCGGGTCTCATTCGGTGCGAAGGGAATGGACGACTACACGCTGAAACACGATAAGGAGCAAAGAGAGCGATATCGTGCCAGGCACGCCAAGGATTTACAAAGGGGAACCCCGATGAGTCCTGGCTATTTGAGTTACTACATACTATGGGGAGACAGCACCGATCTTCAAACAAATGTTAGAGCATACAAAAGACGCTTCGGTCTTTAGTTCTCACTGACCAGCAGGGTCATTTGCCAATCCAGAGGTAAAGCACCGTAATCAGTTTCAAAATCTATAGGATTCAAAACTTGTCCCTGATCATCTATTACCTGGAAAAGTAACTGACCGCTGACAGGCTGGTTAGGAGTCCAGTTGATGTACTTAGGCACATTGTACTGGCGATAGAGAGTAGTAGGCGCACAACCTGGAGGACAAAAATCAACACCAGAACCACTGATATCTGTAGGAGAAAGGATTTCATTTGTTGAATTGTCAGCATTGGCGAGATAAAGACGACAAAGAGAATCCTGGCTGATCTGCGCAGAAGATGTGTCCTTAAGTGCTTGATTGTAAACCAAAGTTGGAGAAATTATGTCTACGAACTTGATTGCCTGACAATATGTCACATTTCCATAAATTTCTTCGCTGAGCACTTCATTTGAAGTACTGAAACCCAAAAGGTCAAATAATTGGCGAGTAGTGCTTGGGTAAGGATACGAACTTGAATTGTATGGCAATGGAGAAAATGAAATTAAATCGGCATTGTTATCTGTGACTATTGAAAATCCTGCGATATTATCTTGGACTGCGTTGAATGTTGTTCCGTATTGATAACCATATTTAACCAAAATAGTTGAAATACCTGTAATCTGTCTAAGAGCTGCCTGAAGAACAGTAGCCAAACGATGTGGAGTGTAAAAACCGTAAGGTAAGTATGGGCTTCCAATCAAAGGACCTGTAGCCCATTTGAGACTTGGAGAAATTGTTACAGATTGTTCGGCGGCGGCACCTATTTTGTAATTGACAATGATTGATGAGGTACGATGGTTAATGTTAGGAATAGCCCAAGGAAAAACAACTTCGGTGACAGCCAAACGAGTGAAAAAACCGTTCATGATTGCCTGTTTTTTTGAGATGGCAAAATCATAAGGGGAATAATTATAGGAGCCTGGAGAGGCGGCACGCTTTTGTACAAAATCATTGAAACGGTCTTCACTATCAATTGTTAGAAGCGCAGTAGACGATGGACGAATAGTTTGACCTATATTCTGTTGATTCAATGGAACTCCAATAGGGAACGACATTTTTCTAATCTAAACAAGATAAAAAAATCTTACGCCAAACAAAATGTCTCTGCTCCCATCTGGTGTCGTTCAATCGCCCGGGATACCATATTTTGCGTCCGCCGGTGCTAATACTATTACACAAGTTCCAGGAGGAATAGGATTAGGAACATTGAATAGCCATAATCTTGGTGTTTCAACAAATGTGGCTTATCCATTCAAAGGAGGAAGTGTGTATTACGCTCAGGTTCTTATAAATATTGGTAAGTCTGGTGTTGCTATAAACACCGATGAAACAATAGCATCTATTTACCCTGAAAACGAAGATGCTTCTGTTTTAACTGTTACACAACTTGTAGGTGCTTATTCAAGTGGTTCAAACATAACTTTTGTTCTTTCTGGTTATTTGAACCCACAAGCAGACCAAAACAACTTAGTTATTGATGTGGGGGCTTACAACTTTGCTGCTGATAATGATTATCCCGTATCTATTCCTGATGGAACAACAATTTTCATCCAGCAAGTCGCTTAAATTAAATTTCTTTTTCTAATTATAGAAAAAAATGAGCCTTTTGCCTTCCGGCGTTGTTGTAAGTCCAGGCAATAATTACTTTGCTACAAATCCTGACCAGAATGCGCTTGTTGGCTTAGCAGGATTTAAAACCGGCAATCTTTGGAGCACTTCTGCTTTATCAGGTGTTATTTACACTGCCATTCCTGTTCCAGGCATGACTCCCGCTAATGTCGCTCAGGTGACTGTATCTCTCACAAATGTAGGTTCTCAAAATCTTACTGACGCTCAAGATTGTTGGTTAGTTGCTACTGCTTGCGGAACTAATCAAATCTTAGTCTATATCGCCGGAGGTGGTGGTGGTACTAACGGTCAGCCAGTAAATAATTCTCAATACGGTCTCAGTTGGACTGTCGTAGCATAAAAAATCTAACCCCCTAAAAATGTCTTTGTTGCCATTCGCAACAAATCTCAACGCAACTGAATCGTATTTTCTAAAGACGAGTGAGTTGTCAACCATTAATGGTAACACCACATACATTGCTCAATCAACAGTAAAGGGCTGGAGTTTGTATCCGGCAGTTTCACCTGTCAACTGCGCTAACCAGCCTATCCTGTCAACCAACGCCATTCAACTTGACAATGTGACACTCACCGCGACATTTGATGAACTTTTTGTAAATGGAGTCCCGATAGTTACATCAACAGCATTCGCTCAACTATCATCTATAGCCGACTGGGCGTATTTTGAAGCTATCAGTTCTATAAATGCGGGCAACAATGACCTATACAATGTCAAAACGATTACATCTCAAAATATCAATAATGCGCTTAATATTCAAACAGACACTTTATCTGCTTTGACTTCTATCACATCGCCGAAAGCGACAATAACCAACATCAGCGCCACGAATCTATCTACAATCAATGTGAATACTTCCAACATCAACGGGTCACCTTACGCTCCAACTTCAAACTGGGCACAATATCCAGCGACCACAAATGTCAATATGGCTAACCATAATCTTGTTAGTGGCTCAGGAAATACATTAGCCGTCCAGGCGGACAGCAACCTCACACTCAAAAGCATTGGCTCTAATGTCAGCATCAATGGGGGCTTCAATTATCTCAGCGGCTACTCAGGAATAGACATATCAGGCGGATACACGAACATCACGGCAGACGGTCATATTTTTAATTTAGCACTTCCCACACGCATAAACATCAACGCTAAAAATGGCAACCGTGGCGAGATAAATATTATAGCAGACGGTGGTTATTCTAACGCCGTGCCTGGCTTTGTAAATATAGTCGCTAATGGTTCAGTGACAGCCTCCAATGTTGGCGCAGGTGGTACAATATTTTTGACCGCCAACACTCCAACGCTCACCTCGCTCACTTCACGAATCCAGCTCTCGGCTGCGTGCGTTGAATCATACGCGGGCTACACAGGAGCAAAAGCATCGCTCAGCGGTTTTAATTATATGTGGGGAACTTTAGGCGCACAAGTAGTCGCCTCGCTTCTTCCACCTGGTTTCAACACGCCAGGTAGCGTTTACCTTTATGGAGACACTGGTGTTGTCTGCGGTTCTGCTTTGTATGTTTACAACAACATTCTTCCATATTGGAACGGAGTAACAACACCCTTGGATCTCAACATTACCGGTCGCTATACAACTTCACAGACCTATGTCAACCTGTCAAATGTTCAGGACATTTACATGGACGGCAACGCCAACATTCACAACGCCCACAGCATCACAGGAAACGCAAACAGTCAAATCAGCGGATTCAGCAATGTTTCTGCTCAAAACATAAATGCCAGTAATGTGAACGCCTCAAATGCTGTCACCGCTACATACGGTAATTTCACATACATCAACGGAAACCCAGCAGGAATAACCAGCTCGTTCACCAATCTTTACACTTCTAACCTGTTCGCTTCTAATGCCGTTGTTTCATCATTGACAATAGGCGGACAAAAACCGCTGACTCAGTACATTTCCACATTTAACGATCTCCACACATCATCACTGTCTGTATCCACAATAAATGGAAGCGCACCAATCACTAAATATATTTCAACATTTCCAAATGTATATGTTACAAGCAATTTGTATGCGCCAACAGTCCAAACTGAAAATATCACTTCCCAGGCAACGCTGGCAGTAACTGCGCTGAATGATATTACAGTTATTTCACAGGCTGGAGGTCAGTTGTTTTTAGGTTCTCAATATGCCTTTCCAGGAGGTAATGTTATAGCACGGCAAATCAACGCATCAACTATCAACTGCTACGCATTAAATGTCAGTAGTATTAATGGTATAGCACAAGCAGGATTTGTCCCGTTTTAAAATCTTAGTACGAATAAATGGATACAAATGCTGTTATGGGCTATATTTCTCTTGCTATTAGTATTGTTAGTATTGTATTGGGTGTTATTAATCATAGACGCATTCGTAGCAATTGCTGTGGGCGAATTGGAGTCGTTTCATTAGATGTGGAACCAACCACCCCGACAACGGAGCCATTAGTAAATAAAAATCCACCTAATCCATAGAATGGACAATCCAACAATAGCCGACTTGCGCAACACATTCACTGATTTACACAATCCAATTGTGAAATCACTGAAAGATGAACCTCCACCACCTACTCCCATTCAAATGTGCCCACGCTGTTTCAAATTAGAACAGAAACGCATGGCACGCCGAGTAAAACGAGGACAGATTCAGGCTAAAATAGAATACCGTGATGTGCTTATTGACTGGAAATGATTAAACAATTTCGTCGCCGAAATGGTCGTATATCAAACCAGCAATCCAAACACGCCCCGTTGTTTCATCAGGCACCCATTTTTGGTAGAGATTGCCATTGATTTTGATGCGCGCAATGTATTTGTTGCTACATTTTGTTTTTGGGTAATGATAAACACAGCCGACATTTCTTGGGTCATTTATTCTTCGTATACTTTGTCCATTGTGAAGAGGATTAGATAGTTCAAGATTAGAGCGCTTATTATTGAGCCCGTTGCCGTCTTTATGATTTACAGAGCGAGTATCGTATCGTTCAAGACCCATAATAAGACGATGTAATGGAATAGAGTATCCTTTAGTTGTAGATGCTGCGTAAGTTGTGCGCTTACATGGATTTTTAGACCAGGTGAATTTGCTTACGAGTTCAGCGTCAGCGTCATCAATTTCAGCCCAGACAGGTTGGCAATCTTTATGAACTCCGGAGACCTTGATTAGCATTGGTTGTTTTCTAATCTATCAAATATAAAAATCCGGGGAGAATTCCGCACCCGTCAAACTCCTGCCCGATAATTAAATCTCTCCAGACCATAGAACAAGATGGAAGAGACTAAACCCAAAATAAAGCGCGCACCATCAGCATGGAACTTAGCCATTCAAGCTCACATAAAAGCCGGTGGAAAGATGGGAGCCAAAGGTACTGAAGAGTACAACAAGATTAAGAAGATTGAGGAAGAAATAAAAGCCAAAAAGACTGAAGGATCAAAAGAGCCTGCTGCTGCGCCAAAAGCAAAAGCAACATACAAGAAAAAACCAGTTGCTGCCGCTCCTGCTCCTGCTCCTGCTCCCGAGCCTACTCCAACTCCTGCGCCAACTCCTGCGCCTTCCCCAAAGCCTGAGATGAAAGAAAAAAAAAGAAGAACAATGAAAGCCAAACCTGCTGGTTCTGCTGCCGCAGAAGCTACTCCAAAGTCTATGCCTGCTCCTGAAACTCCTGACAAGAATGTAAAAGAAAAAGTCAAAAAGGTTGTCAAGGCTTTAGAAGAAGTAGGAATTCCAGCGGAAAAATCAAATGTAGTGGTTGGTCGTGAAGTCACTGTTGCGCACGCCATTCCATTGTTTAGAGTATCAGGTGGAGGCAATGTGAAACTTCCATTTTCATAAAAATCAAATCACAAATAAATGGAACAAAGTAGTTCTTCAAACAATAGTAGTTATTATTTGAAAAACCGCGAGACAATACTTCAAAAAAAAAGAGTCAACAACAAAAACCTAAGTTGTGAAGAAAAAGAAAAAATAAGAAAATATCAGCGCGAATATCACAAATACAGGTACATACCACGAGAACGAGTTAAAAAAGAGAAACCTGTGAAGCCAATACACAAAGCAGTGAAAGACAACACAAGTGATGTGATTTGCTACTTTAAATAGTTGGGGTCATAAATGGTGATGGGGTAATAGGGGACTACTCAATCGCTTAACCAAATGATGTCGTGAGGCAAATTTATTTTCCAGCAGAAGTAAAAGCAATCAAAGTTACAACCGCTTCTGTAATTTTTGGGAATCTTTCCATTTACAAGTTTTGTAAACTGAATGCGTTTGCGAGGAATAATGACCTGAAGCCTGTCATCACAGTTTGCGAATATGTCTCTTACATACTGCGTGTTGATTGTACTGCTTGGCATAATCATTATGAAAGGTTTATTCAAAATCTTAAGGCGTTGAAACACTTCTTTTTTCATTGTGAAAGGTGGATTGCTTACGATGACATCGCCTCTATCATTTGAGAAGAAATCTATTTTTTCATGTATTACTTGAAACCCTAACTCTTTAAGAAATGCGCCGCTTTTTCCATCACCGTAGAATGACTCCCAAATTATTTTTTCTTTAGGAATATAGTCTTTGATATCTTCCCAAGCAGATTTTGGAGTCATATAGTCATCGTGAGCAGTGAAAGTCTTAGTTGAAAATACTGCCATTATGATGCGATTGCTTACTTAACCCAACGAAAAAAAGGGGCGTCAATTTTTGGCAGAATTCGGGAGAAAAAAATGACACGCTAATTTTTTGTCTAAATTCTAAATAAAATTATGACACAAGCAAAAAAAATGTTGTCTATCAATTTTTCACGCTAAAAAATTTGCTTCGTGAAAAAATTGACGCTAAAAAAATGTTTTGCGTTAAAAATAAATTGCTGCGTGTCATAATTCAA
>Ga0007819_1000324_pt1 | contig 16293 bp, 23 predicted proteins | sample CryBogCBE07Jul09_FD_71203 | JGI IMG/M metagenome (GOLD analysis project Ga0007819, IMG submission 71203) | Freshwater microbial communities from Crystal Bog, Wisconsin, USA - CBE07Jul09 | ecosystem: Environmental > Aquatic > Freshwater > Lake | place: Crystal Bog, Wisconsin, USA | collected... | reverse complement strand
ATGTGAATTCCGCGACGCATACACCCTATGTGAACATTCATTAGGGTGTGAAGCGTGGTCGCGCTTATGGACTTGTTTTTGGTTATACATACGAGATGGAGTACCGAGAACATTATTCTAAATATCAGTCAAAGCCTTAAGCCAGCTAAAGAAAACTAGCTTACATGAACTATGGAGAATAAAAAATCCAGAGGACAATTTTATACTGTAAATTCATCTTACATACTCGAGGGGCTTCCGGGTCCTCCACCGGGGGTGCGAGTCATAGAGCCTTTTGCCGGGAAAGGTGATCTCATCCCAAAATGTCCAAATGTACAAGCGTACGATATAGAACCAAAAGCTCCAGGAATAACGCAAAGGGACACCCTCAAAGACCCACCCGATTATACTGATGCATGGGTTATAACAAATCCTCCATATCTCGCTCGCAACAAAACTCAGACAAAGGATGTTTTTGATATGTACTCGACAAATGACCTTTACAAGTGTTTCATATGGTCGTTGATCAGAGGAAACGCAGTGGGAGGTATTATGATTATACCGGCGGGCTTTTTCTTGAGCCCCCGAAATGTCGACGCGGAATGTCGCCGGGCTTTTATGAGCTCGTACAGAATAACTAAAATCAAGTATTTCGAAGAGGCTGTTTTTCCGGACACTCCGACGACCGTAGTCGCGGTCGCATTTGAAAGGTCCCAGGTGCGTCTCGAGGAACAAGAAGTTGAGTGGGTCCATAGACCTTCCGGAAACACAAAGGTGTTTTTGATGAAAGACAATGAGGATTGGATAATCGGGGGCGCGGTCTATAAACTCAATGGGAATGTAAAGATCAGAAGGTACGTCAAAGGGACGCAACTAAAAAAGGACGAAAACTTGACGGGCCTTTTGCTAACCGCACTGGACAGCGGAACCTCTGACGGGAGAATCAAACTCGAATACAAAGAAGGTGAGCCGTACCCGGCCAAAGACACGAGTCGGACCTATGCTACGCTAACTATCGAGGGGCGCGTGTTGACTATAGAGGAACAGAAAAAGGTCGCTATTACATTTAATGAATTTATAGAGAAACTTCGGGCCGAAACATGGAGCCTATTCCTTCCTCAGTATCGTGAGTCGAAGGAGTATGCTCGAAAGAGGATACCTTTTGATTTAGCTTATTCGCTCGTTGCACATTTATTGAACCAGTCAAAATAGCCTTTTAAATTTCCAACGTAAACCTTGTGTTTCTTTTCAGGGTAAAGGTCGAGCAAATATCGGAATTGGTCCATTCTTCTATCGGCCTCGTCTCCGTCAAGTATGTTGGCAAAAAATATTTCGCGTTTCTGAACAAAATTCAACTGGGCCTCTATGAAATGATAACACTCTCGAAGAGTCCGAGTTTGATTTCCTCCACCACCACCCGCGGGAGTCTTGCACACGCATTTAAAACTAATGAACACTATACCAAATTCGGGATTTTGGACCCCATCAAAGTCTTCTGTATAATCGAACCCATCATTTTTTCCAAGAGGTCTGGCAAGTTTTTGGAGTGTATTTTCTCGAATATTTATACGATAGATGGTTTTTTTACAATCTAAACCAGTTCCATCTTCTACAGCTTTTCTTTGATAATTTTCCGAGTTTGAAGTTTCTCCGCCACCAGCGGCTACGCCTAAATTGTGTTTGCGCCAATTAGAAGTCACGTCGGCTCCATAAACCACATCATCTGGACACTTGGCCATTTTAGTATGGTTCTCTGACCTTTGTCCACTCTCAGGCCTGGACAGGACGTGAATTTTTGGCGGTTAGGCGTTCCTCGAGACTTCCGAAGAATCGCAGATTTCCCACGTGGCCCAGGGTTGTCATTACGTCCGCGAAAATCTGGCCGCCCATCTGCTGCCAGCGACGGCAAAAGGCGTAATCCTCCGAAAGATACCGACGGCTCTCTGGATCAATCATACAGTCAAATACGGCATAGTATTGGTCCAGGTCGCGGTTCTGGTGATCATTATTGCAGAGGAGCTCCGGATACCGCTCGTGCATCTTTGTAAACACATCGCGCTTAATGAGCATAAATCCGGTCGGGCCGTCTAGAACCTCGGCGAACCCATCCTTGATTGGAGTGTTCCCATACTTGAAATTCATAACCAGAGATGAAGCGACTCGGGCCGGGTCCTTGGGAGTCTCGTCCTTTGAGAGGATATTGTTCTCGACCTGGTCCCACATAACAACCTTTTTGGGGTAACAGGCGACCGACACATCATGACCCGACTTGATCAGGCGAACGACCGAATCTGGATCAAAATGAATATCCGCATCAATAAACAGAAAATGGGTCGCCTCAGTCTTTTGGTAGAATCGAGCAACGGCTAAATTACGCGCGCGATGGACAAGGGACTCGTTCTCGGTCGTGTCGAGCATCATCTGGATGCCGTTCGCGGCACAGGTCCGCTGGAGACGAAGCATAGACTCGGCGTAGGCCTGGAGACAAATTCCTCCATAACAGGGGGTCGAAACGAATAGAATAACTGCCATTACACTACTATTGTTTAGTATCCTTAAGTTGATTGCGAATGATAGTTTCAATCTTACCCAGGGTCGGCGCCGAAACCTCGCATATTCTACAAATTTCCGCCTTTGGCGGGCCGCATTTAAGATCCGTCAAGACTATGAAAATAACCGCACAGGCTATCGCCTTGGGTGTTCGACCCATAAGCTCTACGCACTCCTGGAGCGATTCGCACATTTTGATTATACGCATCTTTACTCGGCCCCTCTCCGAATCGGGTATACCCTTGATATCATTGATCAAGCGCGGTATCAAGTTTGCGGGCGTGGTGACGTGAATATCCGTCTCGGGAAGCTGTTCTTGATACATCTGAAAAGTTCGGGACAAATCTCGTGCCGGAATTCCAAAGGCGTCCGCGATCTCTTGGGTCGTTCGAGCGACTCCGTGTTCTCTGCAGGCCTGGAACACGCAGTTGGCTTTGATACCGTTCCGGACGGCCCCTCGGGTTAGGACGACTTCGTTGAACGCCTTGTACTTTATTTTGGCGTGATACATAACCACATCGGGTAAATTCAGAACAAATTTACCGATCCTATCAAGCCCGGCATACGCGTGGAAAAGAGCACGGTCTCTGTGATTCATAGTCGAGTGCTGGTGGATTCGGGCCATTCGGGTCAGTGCATAGTTCCCCCGTCCACGGACCTGGATCAACGTGCTCTGACCCCAGCCGGCCGAAAAGTGGTCCGTGTTTACAGGCGCTCCGACGCGAGACGGGTCGGCCTTGTCCTCTAGACCCGACCGCCACTCGGCCTCTTCACAGACGAATTGTTTGTCTTGAATTCCACATTCTTCACATGTCGGAAATCCGTCGACAAATATTTTGCGCCCGCTACAAAATGTGCAGGTCCAGTTGTCTATAGGGGGCTCTGGAACCTGTTCCTCGGCTCTCAAAGAGTCCAGGAGGGCCCAGCTCAGTTCTACCGAGTTATCCATTAAAGTGGACAGACGAGTGCGGCACACTGGGCCGGATAAAACATCTTTTTTTCATATATGGCAGGCGTCCCACCCGTCGTTGATCATGTAAAGCGCACAGTAATTCACGAAATAGCATCAAAGTCTCCCTTCAATGTCTTTAATATAGTTGCGGTCGTGGCAATTTTAGTTATTGGTTATTTCCTTTACCGCAAGTTTAACGAGAAGTTTTCACGCGGAGCAATTCGCATGCCCGAAATTCCAGAGCCCGCCCATGTAGTCGTCGAGGCCGAGGCTCAGCCGGTCGAGGAGGTTCCGGACTCAAAGGAAGACTGAGTCGATAACTTCATACTTTAGACATTTATCAGAATTCATATATACATCACGCTTCAAAAGTTTCTTGAGGCGCCTCTCGGGAATCTTCGTCTCTTTGGTGTAAATATCGCGAAAACGTTTCATAAATTGCTCGAGGTTTTCCATCTGGTCCTTGAAATCCTCAAACTTACCCCAGGATCCGTCCATATTCAATTGATGAATCAATATGTACGAATTCTCGGTCATGTGCCTAGTGCGACCCCCGAGCAGCAGAAAGGTCGCGGCCGAGGCGCACACCCCATCAGCGATGGTTCGGATCTTGACCCTTTTCAGTGAACGCATACAGTCCATAGCGCTCAGTCCCGAGTGAAGGTCCCCGCCGTCGCTGTGTATCCAGACCCGAATCTCGGGCTTGATGTCATCCAGACCAAGTTCGAGGTGCTTGTGAAGCAGGTCCAGAGCCAGCTTCTTAATTTTCATGTTAAATTCGAGGATCGATTCTTCACAGACCTCGCAATGAAAATAAATGTCGGATCCATGGACCTTGATCCATGTGGGCGCTTCTATTTCTTGGGCGTCAGGCATTTCTTAATATTACTGATAACCTTTGGCTTTATCTTGCGTAGGGGACTCAGGTGGTTCATCACGTCCATGTCTTGGGGTATCAAGTGGTACTCCTGAAGAATTTCTACATTTTCATTCTCGGCATAATCTCTGAGAATGAGAATCTCGTCCAGAGATAGTTGACGCCCGGGTCTTCTCCGGGCCATGGTTTGTACCTTTTTGTATCGCATACACATATTTTGGTATCTCGTCCAGGTACTTCCCGGTTTTAGAGGCGGAGTTAGGTTATGACCAATCTCATGACACGGTAATATACAACCGAAAAAATTGAAAAACGGAAGCAGGCCCCACTCACCCGCATAGACCCGGTCTTCACACATGTCCGCCAGGCTAAAGTGTTCGGCCGTCTCGGCATGATCGATCCCTTCAGCATCGACATAATTTGCATTCAAAATTGAACAGATGTTCCCGGGCTCTGATATTGGATACCCTATAAAATCCGAAGGCCGCTTCTTGGACCCCTTGGCGACCAGGCTCGTCACAAACTCCTTTGGTCCATTAAAATCATCCCTGAAATCTGAAGTAAAATTGAGACTCTGCAGGACGACCCGAATATCACCCCTCGATTCCGCTATAACTTCATCAGATGCCTCGGGAGCGATCTCCCTGAGGACCTCGGCAGTCGGTATCGGAAACTCGTAGGTCACAAAGTCAAAATCGAATTTAGGAACAAAATGCGAAGTTATAACGAATACGCCACCCGAAGGAGCCCCTTTGATTTCTCTCAGGCCTATAAGGTCCGAGACCGACTCGTACTCATCCAATATAACAGGTAAATTGGATGATCTAATTTTTTCTAAAAAATCTATAGTTCCTAATTTTGATCTTAAAATATCAGCCGTAATTTCTATGTACTGATCCAACTCTTTTTTTACGGTCCACGTTTTACCTATGCCCGACTTGCCGACGACGACCACGACGCGCCCCAACTTCGAAAAAATGTCGCTCGTTTTTTCTTTGGGACATTTAGAGAAGTATCTATCCATGGCTCAGAGTGATGATGGAACGGAAGATGAGTCTCTTACAAAGCAGATGCTAAATATGATATTGGAAAATAACGCACTCAGGGATACGGCGTATCCTTACTTTACAGGATGGATTGTTTTTAACGTAATCATCCTGGTTTTACTAATTTATATCTCGGTTGTTATTAGCTTGAGAAGATGAGTGTTATTTTGAGGAGAGCCAATAATTCTACTCATAAATTCATGGCTCAGTTTCCAGATGGAACCAAAGTCCGCTTCGGTCTCAAGGGCTACTCGGACTATACGATACACAAAGACTCTGCGAGAATGCGCAAGTACCTAACTCGGCACCGCGCGAGGGAAAACTGGGGTCGTTCTGGTTCTAAAACCGCGGGGTTTTGGTCCAGGTGGCTCCTTTGGTCAAAGCCCTCTTTTCAGGCAGCCCTCCGACAGACCCAGAAAGTTCTGGGTCGTAAAATTATCTTTAGGAAATAGAAGAGAATGCCATCTCCTATACTGTGGCTCGTGGCGACAGTGGTCATGTGCCTCGTGACCTCTGTATGCTCATATATGTATTCATCCAGGAAGACTACAGATCCCGATTCTAGTATGACCACTGGTCTTAAAATCGGGGCCTATGTGGGCTGTTGTGCTATGTGTCTCATGTTAATTGGTTATTTTATCGCGAAGCGGTCGGCTAATAAGATGGCCATGGCAGTTGCCAACGGTATTCCTCAACTTTCGCCTAACCCATCTCCGCTCGAAGTGGCCGCGGCCAACGCCGAGACAAAACTCAAACTGGCGGCCAAAAATGCGGGCGGGAAGCAGTTAGCTCTAGAGTCTCGCGCTACAAACGCGGCCCGTATCCGTGAAAATTTACAGGCCCTCGAGGGCAAATTTGTTCCGGCTTGAATTATTTAATACTATCAAACAGGGGGGAACTACCCGGGGGCGGAGTAGTTAAGGGTCTTCCTAGGGCCGTTTCCATCGCATTCTGAAAATTTGAAGTAGCGTTTATACGGAACATAATGTCATTACCCGTTTTTTGCAAGTAATTAAAAACTTGTTTATGCTGATCATCACTGCCCTGATTCCACTCTTGGGTGAACTTTTGTTCCAGGGCTCCGATTACTTGATTTACTAGCGTTTTTACTTCTTGGCGCACATTTCCTGGAAGTTGACTAAATTCGGCCAGATCAAAAAAACTCATGGAAGATGCGATAGCTTTTTCGCTCACTTGAAGAATGCCCTTATTTCGATTAGGAAAAAGTATTTCTTCTACGGTGTATCCAGATGACGTCCGCGTGCAGGCCATATATAAGATGATGAATATTATGAGGGCCCATATTGCCGTCCGCTCATATACATGCATTATATACTAAAGTCTCAGAAATTAACTGTTTCCGATACTCCGGATGCCTGTGAGCTAACAGCCTGAGAGAGGCGCGTGAACGCCTCGGGAGTCCGCGAGCCATCATAGTTCATAACTGAACGAGAATCGATTCCTATGGAACCGGCCTCCTGAAAGGCGTCTTGGTTTGCGCCAAGATAAGCAAAGGTCCAGCCCTCCTTGGTCTTTTGCTCAATGAGATCTTTGATATGAGCCTTTGTATAGGCCTTGCTCGCATTCTCGTATCCATCAGTCAGAATCACGACTGATGGAGTCGAAGAAGAGTTCCAGTCCTTGATGGTCTTTCCGATAGCGTCGAGCAGGGCCGTTGAACCCCGGGGCCTGTACGTATCCCGAGAGAGATTCTCGCACTTCTTAATGTCGACCCGAGAATACTTGGGAAAGTACTCGTGATCAAAATGAACAAGAGTCATTGTTCCGCCGAGATCCTTCTGGCTCGCCAGAAAAGAGTTGAATCCGCCAATAGTGTCGTCCCAGCAAGACTCCATAGAGCCCGAACAGTCCAGGATGAAGACCCGGTCCATTTGTATATCCTAGATGAGGTCGACGTCCTTAAGTTAAAAATAAAATCCCCAGGACAAGTACCACTTAATGGTCGGCTCTGGGCCGTTTCCCCGGCCCTCGGACACTGATTCCTTCTATGTCCTTAATTTATTAACACTCGAAAAAGTATACAACGAGTGGACCGAGACTTTACCCCACGTAAGTCCGTACTATGCAGTAAAATGCAATCCCGATCCGGATATCATTAAAAAGTTGGCGACTCTCGGGTCCAACTTTGACTGCGCGAGTCCGGCCGAGATTGAACTCGTTCTTTCTTTTGGGGTCGAGCCAGAGCGAATTCTTTATGCGAATCCGTGTAAACGTATACAAGATATAGCGTTCGCAAAAAATAATAAAATCCTGCGGACCACGTTTGACAGCGTGTGCGAGCTCAAAAAAATTGCGCGGGAGTTTGAGGGGGCCCTCGAGCGACCGGAATTGCTTTTGAGAATACGGGCCGACGACCCATCGGCCCGGTGTACTCTTGGCTCCAAATATGGGGCCGAAGAATACGATTGGGACCTGCTCCTGCTAACGGCGCGGATGCTGGATCTCGACATTATAGGCATATCCTTTCATGTCGGATCTTATGCTTCTAGTTCAAGGGTATTTGGGGAGGCTGTCCTAAAGGCTACCCGGGCCTTTGATCTCGCCAAGGAACATGGATATACCCCGCACATTATAGATATTGGAGGAGGATTCTCTTCCAATACCGGATTACCAAAGACCATAAGTGCGCCAGAGGGGGTCAGACTGATTGCCGAACCCGGCAGATTCTTCGTCGAAACAATAATGGAACTATATACTCCAGTAATCGGCACAAAGGGTTCGGGCCTCACGATCAGCGAGAGCCTCTATGGTGCGTTCAATTGCATCCTGTTCGATCATGCGCAACCCCTGCTCAAAGAGGTCCTTGATGAATTTGGAAACAAAATTGAGGGTGACAACATCGGTATGACAATTTTTGGAAGCACGTGCGATGGAGGCGACGTCATTTACAAAGAACACAATTTACCTACAAAAATAGATCTTGGACATTGGCTCGTGTGGGAAAATATGGGCGCTTATACCAGTGCTGCGACAACGCGGTTCAACGGTATACCATTCAATGACCGAAAAAAACACGTCCTGGGAGGCTCTGAACTGTCCGGCCGTCTATAGAGACCCTCCCAAAATGTCCATCAAGTTCGCATCACTGCCGGTCAAGTACGCTCCGAAGCGCAAGCACATTGGCTTTGTTATGCCAGCGTGGAAGAACAAGATGGGCGAATTTGAGGATCTGGACATCCACGGATGGGTCAACAACCTGTACCAAGAAAAGATCTTTAAAACGCAAGAGGCTTTCAACAAAGCCTATGATGAATACATCGCAAACGGCTGCCCTGCTTACGATGTGCTCAACTGGAACAAATTCCCCATGGTACTGACGTCCGCCGATGTCGAAAGCTTTGAAGAGGCGTTGAAAGGTGGCGGATTCGAGCACTCGACATTTCAGGCTGAAAAAGTATTGAAAAAGATGAGGGCCGCTCTAGAGACCGGAGAGAAGGTCCTGGTTGTGTACTGAGCACGTTTTCTTGAGCTCTTCAAACTGGTCCGAGAGCCGGGCGTGCCAAGGATAAAGAACGGCCGTAGTGAATATTAGACTAGCACTTGTAATACATAGTCCTATTAAAGGAACCCACTTGAGTGTTTCGTCCATTATCTAGTCTCTAGATAAATCTGTATGTACGTAAGCGAGCTTTGGATTCCAGAAAGGCATTCCGGGCTGATTGCCCGTGTCGGTCCACATGTTGTAGCCCGATGACTGACGCATAAAGACTAAAAGTAGGGCCAATAGCAGAACGATCCAGATAGTTTTCATGTATACTATTAGGATGGGATGTTTTTCAGGGGACCCGCTCTATGTCATATTGCCATACTTCAACTTTTGTGGATACAAGAGGCGCGTAAATCTCTTTGTCAATTTTGTCCATGAAATAAGACTCCAAAGAAACATCCGCATAGTCGTGTCCGAATGCAAAGGACCCGAACCTCTCCCGAAACTTCCCGTCTGGAAACATCTCAAGGTCTCTTCCCCGAGCCATCTGTGGATGAAGGAAAACCTTATAAATTTGGCTGTAGGAATTTTACCTCAAAATTGGAAATATATAGCCTGGATCGATGCGGATATTGAATTTTTAAATAAATATTGGGTCGAGGATACCATAGAGGCCCTGGGTCAACATGACATGGTCCAGATGTGGAGATCGGCCGTGAACCTCGGGCCCTTTGGAGAAACCATAAAGGTCGACAAGAGTTTTGCTTTCATGTTAAAAGGGAGCGGAACTCCCTGGGTCCCAAATGACAAGTACGGGTTCTGGCATCCCGGCTACGCGTGGGCCTGTTCCCGAAAAGCCTATGAGCGAATGGGTGGTCTGATTGACTGGGCAATCTTGGGATCGGCCGACCGGCACATGGCCATGGCATTCACGAAAAACATATTACAAAGCGCGCCCGGAAATGTCCATAAAAATTACAAAACGATGCTTGAAGAATTTCAGGCAAAAATTGCTCGATTCTCTTTGGGGTGGGTCAACGGAACCATAGTTCACAACTGGCACGGTTCCATGGAGAACAGGCGCTATAAAGAACGTTGGGAAATTTTGACCAAAAATAAGTATGATCCATTCACTGACGTCGGGTTCACGGATTCTGGTCAAATTGAGCTGAGCCCCGAGGGAAGTCGGCTCGCTCAACCTTTGCTCGATTACTTCAAGGGGCGCCAAGAAGACTCTTAAAGTTTTTCGTCTTACATTAACTAATGTGTGGAATCTACGTTTGTACCGGGGGGACAAAGCCCCCCAAGGATGTTTTGACTCACCGTGGTCCAGATGCGTTTTCCGAGATGTACGGTATGACTTTCTGGCGCCTAGCAATTAATGGAATCGAGAATGGACAGCAGCCTTTTTTCCGAGATGGCAAATACATTGTGGCAAATGCCGAAATTTACAATCACCTCGAGCTCGGCGGGCATCCATCCCGTTCAGACTGTGAGGTTATTCTGCCGACTATCGAGGATCACGGCCTGCCCCGCGCCTGTGAGATGTTCAGCGGGGACTTTGCCTTTGTGTACACGGACGGTGTGGACTATTGGGCGGCCCGAGACGCCATCGGGGTCCGTCCTCTCTTTTACTGCCGGCATTTTACCGGAATTGCTTTTGCATCCGAGGCCAAGGCGCTTCTGCACCTAAACAAGAAGATCGAGGTGTTTCCGCCGGGCCACCTGTACGACTCGCGTCTGGACCAGTTTGTGTGCTGGATGCCCAACTACTGGCCCTGTCCCCGGATTGATGATGATGCGGACTTTGTCAAGGGCCACCTGAGGTATCTTTTGACGGGCGCGGTCGCTCGGCGAGTCGAGACGACCCAAAAGCCCATCGGCTTTTTTCTGAGCGGAGGACTCGACTCGTCGATCATCGCGGCCCTTGGAAAGCAGGCCCTTGGAAAGATTAGGACCTTTTCGATCGGCCTCGAAAACTCGCCAGATCTCCTGGCCGCGAGAGAGATGGCCCGCTTTCTAGACTCGGATCACACCGAGGTCCTTTTCACCGAGAAGGAGGGAATCGAGGCCCTGAAGGATGTCATCTGGCATTTCGAAACTCACGATACCACTACAATTCGCGCCGGAATTCCAATGTATTTGCTTAGCAAGTACATTAAGAAAAATACAGACATTCGCGTTATAATGAGTGGGGAGGGTTCGGACGAGCTCTTTGGTGGGTATCTCTACTTTCACTCGGCCCCAAATGTCGATAAGTTTCGGACCGAGACGAATCGGCTCGTTCGCGATGTCCATCTCTTCGACGTCCTACGGGCCGACCGCGCGACCGCGGCTCATGGCCTCGAGGTTCGAGTTCCATTCTTTGACCGGGACTTTGTGGACTATGTAATGGATGGTTTCAGCACTGAGCTCAAGCTTCCGAAGGATGGATTCGAAAAGTACATCTTGCGGAAGGCGTTCGAGGATATTCTCCCGACTGAGATTGCGTGGCGCCAGAAGAATGGAATGAGCGATGCCGTAGGATATTCGTGGGTCGATGCGCTCAAGGCTAACGGCGAGGATAAATATCTTACAATTTATAATGGATTTTTCAAGAATGGAACTTTGGTTCCCTATAAGTGGATGCCGCGCTGGTCCAATGTGAATGACCCGAGCGCACGCCTTTTGCCCATTTTTAATAAAACTTGTAAAACGACACAACAAATATACTTGTAGCCAATGTTAACACAACAAAATCTCTAAAAAAATTCTTATTTCTGTTGACCTGAATAGGTACAAAGACCTGACTCTCGACATCCTGGACTATGCGTAGGCTCTCGTGGTGAGCTCTACACATAGGGCAATTGAGCTTTTGTTTCATACATTTAATAAGGCACTCTACGTGCATTGACTTTTTGCAACATCCAAGGTTTACGGTCGAGCCCGTTAGCTCATCAGTACAAATAGGACATTCGTCCATTATTTCATGTCAAGATCTTTTTCTTAAAGAGTCTCATAGTATATCAAGTATGTACCAAATACAGTACGACGAGAAAGGTCGGTCCGAGACGATCGACATCATTTATTTCGAGCTTGAGGATGCGGTGCGAGACGCCCAAATCTTCAAGCGCGGATGTCCGAAGAGAGTCCTGAACACCAAGACGGGAGTCGTGGTATGGACCCCTCGAATATTTGAGGATGTTCCATTTTTAAAATTTAAATAAATCTGCGTCGCAAATATTCTTCAATAGTCAAGGGTGGTTCTTCGAACAGGTCCCGATAGACTTCGATCGGATTCGTTCCCTGAAGCCAAAGTGAAATTAAATAAGCACCAAAAATGCAAGAGGACCCTATAAAGTCCAGAGGTTCTTTTCTCGAGATCCATGCGGGAATAACATGGGTCCCAAGGATAAAGAAAAACAGAGGGTTCGGTTTCCTATATTTAGCAAGTAAGAAGAGCAAGCTGCCCGCTAAATTTATAAACAAAATGAGTGATGGTGAAATTTTAGAAATTCCTGAGATCCAAAGGAGCCAGAGCGCAAATCCCCAATATGAGAATATCTGGAACCACATATTATAGATAGACAAGTTTGTTGGCCAGGTCATCGAGCGTCTCAATTTGGGGACACCATAGATTATTCTCGTGCGGGCCAAAATAGATGGGATACCAGTTTGGTAAATTCCGGACGGCCCCGATATTCTTGAGCGAATCGTCTACATAGTTGTATGATTCGCACGTATCAAATTCCATGTAAAATTGAGGTTCGGGCTTGAGGTACGACTTCCGAAGATCGGGACCGGGACAGCGAATCTTGATCTTGTCATTGATGGCCAGACTTATCGGGTGGACCCATTGATATGGGGCGTTCGAAAAAAGAGTAACTTCCCACCCTTCACAAGTTAGGTTGTGAATAGTATTGGCGTCATTTATAAATTCATCGGACTCCAGAACCCAATACAAGTGCTTCATCAGATTTGCGTCATAAACAAACTCGTTAAAATCTGAAGAGTCTTTTTGGTAGACGGCGCTGAGGCCTCGGGCCGTATGACCGAACCCCATATACATTATATTGTTTATCGCGACCGGATCGGTGCAGGTCGGGAGCTTCTTTTTTACATATCGGGCCGCATTGTGCCTAACGTGTCCAAGGAGACGCTGATCCCTGATAATGACCCCGTCGACGTCCAAAAGTAGACAAGGCATTACTCTAACCAGATAATGTCCCTCTTAAGCCCCATTTTCCAGCAATAATAAAAGCAGTCAAAATTACATTTGCTTTCATAATTTTCTGGAATTTCACCGTTGACCAACTTGACAAACTGTATGCGTTTACGTGGAATTATGATCTGGATCGGGTCCTCGGTCTTGGAAAAGAGGGTCCGCATGTACTGGGTGAAAATCTTCGGACTCGGCATAATCAGCATGAAGGGTTTCTCGAGTTCTACTAGGCGCTTGAGGACATCCGGAACCATAGTGAAGGGTGGATTACTAACGATTATGTCTCCCTTGTTGTTCTCAAAAAAGTCTTCATCTTCATGAATAACATTAAATCCAATTTCTCTTAAAATTTGGCCAGATCGACCATCCCCATAGAATGGTTCCCAAATAATCTTGTCCTTGGGGATGAACTGTTTAACGGCTTCCCACGCAGTCTTGGGCGTCATGTAATCATCGTGCTTTATGAATGTTTTTGTGTGGAAACCGGCCATGATATTATTATCTATACTCCTTTTAAATGGCGACGAGTAATGTGCAGCTTCAGCAAATTCAGCAACAGCTTACGGCCCTGGGCGTCGCGAATCCACAGCAGTACTCTATGCTTCAGACGCAAGTGGCATCTCTCAAGGCGCGAATATCCACGATGGACCAGACAAACTTGGCCGAATATTCAGCGGCTCTCGAGAGGCTCTATAGTCTACAGACTCGTCTAAACGCATCGAACACGGGCCAAATTCAGGAATTATTGAACCAAAAAATTCAGATACTCTCAAATTTAACATCTAATTAAAGATCAAGAAAGTATAAATGATACAATGGCCCTCAATGTTATCAAGACGAATCCTTCGGCAAATCTCCCCGTACGCGCCACCCCAGGCGCTGCTGGTTATGACCTCTTCAGCATTGATAATTACGTCGTTCTACCAGGGCGCCGTGTTGTTGTCTCGACCGGCGTATCAGTACAGCTCCCGCCAGGAACTTATGGACGTATTGCGCCACGCTCTGGACTCGCCGTAAAGCACGGCCTGGATACCTTGGCGGGCGTCGTTGACCCAGACTATACCGGAGAGATCAAGGTCGTCCTCCAGAATCTGGATTCCCAGAACCCTTTCGTCATTCGGCCGGGCTACCGCATCGCTCAACTTATTCTCGAGCGATTTGAGGTAGCCGAAGTCGTAGAACTCCCACCGGCCGAGACTCCCGTTACGGAGCGCGGTGATGGCGGTTTTGGCTCGACCGGATATTACAAAGTCTCTGGGGTTTAAAGAGAACAAACGTATATAAAATAACAAATGGCGTTTCAGGCCATCACATGGGATGGCTGTGACTCGCCCGAAAATTTGTTTATTATTCGAATTTTCGGTCGGGGCGAAGATGGCAAGTCGGTCGCTCTAAGTACTCGATTTAATCCTTACTTTTACCTAAAACCTCCTCCGGGTTCCAGGGCGGACGATATTCAGGCCGTTATCAAAAGCAAGTTTTGGCGAGATCTTGCTTCTTGCGAAATCAAGGATGGCAAAGACTTATGGGGGTTCCAAAACGGAGCCTTGTCGAGGTTTCTAAAACTCGATTTCAAAAATCACAAGTCTATGCGAAATTGTGTCTGGTGCGTAGAAAACAACAAGTACGAAGAGCTCAAAGGATGTGGGGTCTATGAATCGAACATAGATCCGGTCCTACGGTTTATGCATTGTTCAGGGATTCGCTCGACCGGCTGGCTCGACCCGGGCCCGTGCGAACCCGACACTGACACTGCGTGCGATGTGAATCTCTGGTCTCCAAACTGGAAACACATCAAGCCGATAGATCGTGATGAAATTGCGCCCATAAAAATCATGTCATTCGATATCGAGTGTTATTCTCGCTCGGGGGCGTTTCCGGATCCCAAGAATCCTTCGGATGTCGTCTTTCAAATCGGAATGACGACCCGCTCGTTTGGAAGCCCCGACATAACGCGCAAGTGTTTGTGCCTCAAGGAGACTGATGCGCCCGACTGTGAAAGCTTTGAAACCGAAAAGGAACTACTTGAATCATTTCAAAAATATCTTTTGCGAGAGGATCCTGACATTATAACGGGCTGGAATATCTTTGGGTTCGATCTCGAGTTTCTCATTATTCGAGCGACCATTCATCACAAGTTGTCTCCGGTCTGGGGCCGAATCAAAAATTGTGTGGCCGAACTGACCATCAAAAATTTAAGTTCGAGCGCTCTGGGCAACAACGAACTCAAGTTGGTTCCTATGAAAGGCCGATACGTCTTTGACCTTTTTCAGGATGTTAAGCGCGAGCACAAACTCGAGTCTTATTCACTAAACAACGTCTCCAAGCACTTTCTTGAGAATTCGCAAAAGCACGATATGCCCGTCAAAGAAATATTTAGACGGTTTCTCGATGGAGATCCTAAGCGGCTCGGCGAAGTCGCCGAATACTGTATTCAGGACACGGTCCTGCCTCACAAACTCATGGACAAGTTGTGTCAGATTGAGAACCAGATCGAAATGGCCAAGGCCTGTTGGGTTCCGTTGAGTTTTCTGAGCGAGCGGGGCCAGCAAATCAAGGTGTTTAGTCAGATGGCCTACAAGGCTCGAGAATTGAATTTCATCATTCCGACGTTCAAGAGGAACAATGACGGGCCATCCGATGGATATCAAGGGGCCACGGTCCTCGAGGCCCAAGCCGGCGCATACTATGGACCTATAACGGCCCTGGACTTTGCGAGTCTGTATCCGAGCATAATGTGCGCCCACAACTTGTGCTACTCGACGCTCGTAATGGAGTCAAAGTATGATAATGTACCAGGTGTGGAATATGATGAGTTTGTATTCGAGCACAAAGTCTGTCGGTTTGCTCAGAACGTTCCGAGTTTATTGCCGGTCATCTTGACGGACCTGAAGGCGTACCGCAAAAAAGCCAAGAAGCTCATGGCTCAGGCCGAAGGAACGCCTATGTGGGCCGTTTACAATGGTCAGCAGCTCGCCTACAAAATTTCAATGAATTCAATTTATGGATTTACGGGAGCCTCCAAGGGTATGCTGCCCTTGGTCGAAATAGCGAGTGCCGTGACTATGAAAGGTCGCCAGATGATAGAGGCGACGAAGAACTATGTAGAGGAGCATTTTCAGGGTGCAAAAGTTAGGTACGGAGATACTGATAGTGTAATGGTCGAGTTTGATGTTCAGGGTCGCAAGGGCCAGGACGCGATTGATTACTCATGGGAGCAAGGAGAGATGGCCGCAGAGC
>Ga0007819_1000316_pt1 | contig 16490 bp, 31 predicted proteins | sample CryBogCBE07Jul09_FD_71203 | JGI IMG/M metagenome (GOLD analysis project Ga0007819, IMG submission 71203) | Freshwater microbial communities from Crystal Bog, Wisconsin, USA - CBE07Jul09 | ecosystem: Environmental > Aquatic > Freshwater > Lake | place: Crystal Bog, Wisconsin, USA | collected... | reverse complement strand
GTACAGTAAGAGGTAATGATGGGCGATATTCAAAATATAGTTTTGTGGGCTTTGGGTATCGCCTTCTCCATTCTTGGGTGGGTTTCTCGGTCATTGTATGAAGCCATAGAAAACCTTAAAAAAGATATTAGTCTTTTACAGGTTGATCTTCCCAAAAACTATATTCTTAAAGATGATTACCGGGCTGATATGTCCGAGATTAAGGGTATGCTCAAACAGATTTATGAAAAATTAGATGGAAAAGCTGATAGATCAGACTTAAAATAACCTTTATTTAATAGCATTAATAGGATCGCTACTATGGCAATTAACCCAAAAAATCCCCCAAATGAGATTACGATTGTAAATGCAGCGACTCCAAGCTATATTGTTGCCAATGGTGCTGCGGTTTCAGCTTTAAATCCATTGCCTACTAGTTCAGGTGGCGCAGCAACTTTCCCGGTAGTTACTCTTTATCAAGTAACTGCTACCTTTGTTGATACCAATGGTACTTGTAATATTGGCAATATTCTCCAAAATATTGTTGTTTACAATGCAACTGGCACAATTATTATTTCAGTTTGGAATAACCTTACACAAGGGTTTACCCTAGCTAACCCTCCTCCTGCTGGAGATATTGCAGTTTATGTCGCTGGTGGCGCTGCTACTTCAGCAAATCAAACTACTCAAATTGGTTTAGCTACATCAGGAAATGCTGATTTACTAGCAATTAACAATAAACTTCCAGCATTTTTAGGTCAAACCTTATCGGCTGGTTCTTTATCTGTTGTATTGGCTTCTGATGAGGCGCTTCCTTTGCCTACAGGCGCAGCCACTTCTGCCCTACAAACTGCTGGTAATGCTTCCTTAACAACTATCGCTACAGAAACTACCGCTATTAGCGGTCAGCTTCCAGCTACTTTAGGCGCAAAAGTAACCGCATCTTCTTTGGCGGTTAATATTGCCTCAGACCAAGTAGTTCCTGTTAGTGCTACTGCATTGCCTTTGCCAACTGGCGCTGCGACTTCTGCAAATCAAGCTACTGAAATTGCTTCATTAGCGACTATTGCTACTCAAACTACCAATATTGACAATAAGTTGCCACCAGCTTTGGGATTGCAAACCCAATCTAATTCACTATCTGTAGTAGTAGCTAATCAAACTTCAGGCGATATTTCAGCAACTTCTCTTTATACCGCTAATACAGCCTTTACAGGCGCTTCTATTGGCGATGTCATTCAAGAGATCGCTGTTTATAGTCCCGGCACTCCTAACACTTTTATTTCCGCTACTTGGAATAACTTAACAACTGGTCTTGCATTAGCATCTGCTCCATTGGCAGCTAATCTTACCCCTGTAACTGGTGGTAACACAGGCACAACTAGCGCAGTAACAACTGCTGAATATGCGGTTAATACTGCATTTGCTGGTGGCGCTATTGGCGATACCATTCAGCAAGTTAATGTCATTAATCCAAGCACTCAAGCAGTTTTATCAACTACTTGGAACAACCTTACACAAGGTACAGTTCTTGGTTCGCCTCCTGTATTAACTAACTTAACTGCTTCTGCAAGTCAATTACCTCCAAAACTCGGTTCAGGTGTTGGCGCTGGTGAATCTTTATCAGTATATGTAGTAAACCCTTCAACAGGCTCTACTTCTGTAGTTAATACTTATACAGTAACTACAGGATGGACTGATGGTTCTCAAGCGATTGGTGTAGGCGATACTTTACAACAAATCCTAATCTTTAATTCATCAGGTGTATTGACTGATACTATTTGGTACGATGTAACACTTGCCTATACATTGGTAAGCCCTCCACCATCTAATACTTTTATTACTCAAGTAACTAGCACTACTGCTACTGCTGGCAATCAAACTACTCAGATTACCGCAGCGAACCTGACCAATACTACTTTAAGCACTATTTCTAGTCAGATTCCAACTACTTTGGGTCAAAAAGTTAAGGCTAGTTCATTATCAGTAGCGATTGCTTCTGACAATACAGTAGCAACTTCAAGCACTCAATTGCCATCCGCATTGGGTCAAACCACAATGGCAGCTTCTTTGCCAGTTACTTTAGCTTCAAACCAATCTGCTCTTGGTGTAACTGCTGCTCAATTACCTGCTTCATTGGGTCAAACTACTTCTGCTGGATCAGTTTCTACAGTTTTAGCTTCTGATGCTACTTTGCCATTACCGACAGGTGCAGCGACATCCGCATTGCAAACAACGGGTAATACCAGCTTAAGCACTATTGCTACTAATAGCACCGCTATTACTGGTCAATTGCCTCCTGCTTTAGGATTGCAAACACAATCTAATAGCTTATCTGTAGTGGTTTCTAACCCTACTTCAGGCGATACTGCAACTTCATCTTTGTACCAAGTAACTACCGCATTTAGTGGCGCTGCTCTCGGTGATATTTTGCAAGCAATTGCTTTCTATGCTCCCGGCAGCCCTTCTACTTTAGTAAGCACAACTTGGCTTAACTTAACTTTAGGAACTACTTTAGGCTCTGCTCCGACTTATACCAATATCACCCCTATTACTGGTGGCGGTGGCGGTGGCGGTAGTGGCACTCCTGCAATTGCAGCGCTTTATACAGCTAAAACTACTGATGTACCAAATGGCTACAACGCTGGCGATTCTTTACAGTCCATTAGTATTGTTAATTCCACAACTGGTGCTATTACAGCAACCACTTGGTATAACTTAACTCAAGGTACAACTCTTACAGGCGCACCGACATTAAATGAAGTTACTGCCTATGCTGCTCAATTGCCACCTTCATTAGGTTTGCAATCTGCCGCTAATTCGCTTTCAACTGTTATTGCTAATTCAGCTACTTTAACCCCAGCTTTGATTACCACTTCTACAAGCGGTTCAACAAGCGCTGGTGCAGTAACCATTAGCTTTGCAAATACTGGCGCTGGCGCAGCTACAATCGGTTCTGCTACTTTACCTGCTGGCGGTACTTTAGATTTTGCTGCTCCTGTAGGCAGAACTATTAACAGCATTACCTACAATGCAACTGGCACTACCCTGTTGATTGCTACATTAAGCTAAGGATAAACTATGTCATTCTCAACAATTGGAACTGGAAGTGGTGGCGGTGGCGCAGCCCAACAGGTAAATTATTCAATTACTGTAACTTCATCACAGACCATTTCTGCTCTGTATCTTGCCAATAGTTTGGTGGATGTAGCAGGTCTTTTAGTAGCCATTCAAAATACTAGTGGAACAGCGGTTACTTTAACTGCCGCTGCTGGAGCAATTGTTAATACTGCTTCTTATCCAGTTAATTCCACTACTACTACAGTAGTAATTCAACCTAATGCCACTATTGTTCTTGAAACAAACTTAGCTAACTTGGATTACTATATTGTTAGCTATTCCAATACCACCAATATTCAAGGTGGTTCTTCAGGTCAATTATTGTGGCAATCTTCACCGAATGTAACTAGCTTTGTTTCTACTGGCGCTGCTGGTTATATGCTAGTTTCAGGCGGCACAACAACTCCTACTTGGCAACCTATTGCTGTTCCCAATGTTCAAGGTGGTTTTGCTGGTGAAATCCTTTATCAAACTGCCACTAATGCTACTGGATTTGTAATCCCCGGTTCAACTGGTCAATTTTTATTGTCCAATGGAACAAGCGCACCTACTTGGGGTTCTATTGCCGCTGGTACAGGTGTAAGACTTGTTACTTCTGCTGGAACAAGCACAATTTCTAGCAATCGTTCTTATACAATTTCTTGTAGCGGAATGACTAGCGGTCAATCATTTGTAACTTATTTAGCTAACGCTGGATATGTTGATGCAGATGGTATGCAATACACCATTTACAACAATACCGCTTCAGTATTTACTTTAGTGTTGCCTGTAATTAATAACTATGCCTCATACAACTATGGCAATGGTTATTTCATTAGTGGATCAAATGTCTATTTACAGCCTAATTGTTCCGTCAATGTGCAGACTTATATTCAGGCAAGCTCCAATTACACCGTCATGGATGTATCGCAATCTCAGTCATGGGGCTTTAATGCACAAATTAGCTCACAAGGCTCTTTGCCAGCATCTACCGATACTTTGATGAACTTTTCTGCGGTAAATGATCCTACTGGTGGTTTTAACAATTCATCGCATACTTATGTCGTACCTAAAAAGGGCATTTGGTTTTTTGCAGCGCAAACTGAATTTCAGCCAAGTGGAACAGCTTATAATGCCAATATTCAAATTCGTCAAAATGGCACAAATAACAGTATTGGTTGGACAACCAACAACAGCAATACCAGTTCAGTTAATAACAATTTAAGAACTGGAGCAGCAATGTTCTGCAATGTAGGCGATTCAATAACTGTTACCAACTACATTTCTGCTGGTGGAATTACCGTTGCTACTGGAATTACCACCAATTTCTCAGGAATGTTGTGCAAATAAGGATAAATTATGTCATTTTCTACCATTGTAGATAACACAATAGTTAGTCCTACAAGACAAAACTATGACCTTACTATTTCAGGAAATAGTACGGTTTCTTCAGCTTATGCAACAGCAGGTATTACTGATAAAGTTGGTTTACAAGTTGTTATTTGGAATGGTAGCGGAAGCGCAATTACTTTAACGGCTGGCGCACAGTTTAATAACTACACTTCTTTTCCTGAATATTGTTTAACCAATAATCAGGTTATTGTTCCTATTAATGGTTCTGTAACTTTAATTACTACTATTATTGGTCAGGACTACACTATTAGTTCTATGACCGCTTTAGATAATATTGATGGTGGCGCTGCTGGTAATTTAATTTATCAAACCAATGTCAATAGAACAGGATTTTTAGCAGCAGGAACTTCAGGCTATGTTTTAGAAGGCGCTGGAATTGGCAACCCTCCTGTATGGAATGTCCTTACAACAGGCGCTTTATCAGGTGGTGTAGCAGGTTCTTTAGTATATCAATCTGCTCCTAGTACAACTGCAAAAACGGCTGCTGGAACGGCTTTTGGTAATACTGGTGGTGGCATTGCTGGAATGATTAATTCCACTACACCGGGTTGGATTCAAACCAATCTTGTAGGCGGTTTAGGATCAAGTGTTTATTCAGGTGGTAACTTAACCCTGCACTCTCCAAGAGCTTATACAATTACTACACAAACCATCAATAGTGGCACTTCAGGTAATTTATATACTTGGATGAACGCTAATATTAGCCAGTATGATGGCGATATTTATACTGTTTATAACAACAGCAGTAGTAACTATAATTTAACCATTCAGAATACTGAAAACCCAAATGGCTGGGGTTCATTGATTTCTAGTTTTGCTGGTGGGGCAAATGTCATCACTCTTTATCCAAATGAAACTGTTAATTTTCAAAGATATAACAGCACTTATTTAACCATTATATCGACCACTCAAAACTTGGGGCTTTCAGGTCAATATAACGGTGTAAAACCCGCTGGTACAGCATCTTCAGCCGTAAACTTACAATGGACTGCTGCTTACGATCCTCAAGGATGGCTAACATCGGGTGGTGGCGGTTATGAAGTTATACCTACTGTTGCAGGAAATTATTTTGTATGGGCTACTCTTTCTTTTAATGGATATGGTAGTAGCTGGAATCCAAATATTCAGATTCTGAAAAATAATAATACTGCTTCTCCTATTTCAGCAACTATTGAAACTCGTGCATTGCAAGCTAGTAACCATAGTATAAATATTTCAGGTGTAGTTACTTTAAATGGAACAACTGATTGGGTTAGTTTGTATGTTCAATCAGGATGGGCAAATACTGGTAATTTTACTTCTGCTCAAATGACTGTAACACTTTTAAACTAATATGGATCGATTATTTTGGGTTTTTGTATCAGTTATTGTTTGGTTAGCCTTAGGCTGCTGGATATTAGGTGATGCTCGTGCCCAATCTACTGTAATTCAATATCAAGGTCAGCCAGTTCCTTCTGCTATTAGTCCATCTATGTCCACTTTTTCTCAGGATGTTTGCGGAGTTCCTGTAAGTGGCGCAGTTTCCTCAACGGTTATTGGCTTTAGCGGTGGCGGTGTTTATACCGATTCGAACTGCGAAAGAATTAAATTAGCCAAAACTTTGAATGATGTCGGTCTTAAAGTATCTGCTGTAGCGGTTTTATGCCAAGACCCTAGAGTATGGGATGCAATGGTTATGGCTGGATCTCCTTGCCCTATTGATGGCTTAATTGGTGATGCCGCTAGAAATGAGTGGATAAAACAGCATCCTGAAAAATTTGAGAAACTATATGGCAAAGTACCTAATTTGGTTACTGTTTCCGATAAGCCTCCTGAGCAATAATGCTCAAGCAGGGACTTGTTCTTATAGCGGTAATTTGCCAAATGGACTTCCTAATCTTGGAACTTTAACTGCTGGAAATGGCGCTACCTACTCACAATGCCTTGCTGTTATGTGTATGTTCTACCCCAAAGATCAGGGATGTCCGGGGCAAGCGCCACTCTGTTCAGCACAAATCCAACAACAAACTCTTAGCTGCCCTGCCAACTACTCAGGCAACATTGTCCAAAGCCGATCATCAATTTGCCCAAGCGGTGAATGGGGGGATTGGCAAACCATCTCGAATACCTGCACTCCTAATCCCCCGACCTGCCAACCCACAACAGAAACCCAAACCCTGAATTGTCCTTCGGGATATACAGGTTCTATAACTCAGACGGAAACTTCAATATGTCCAAATCCTTATGGTCAGCCTGTAAAAACAAATTGGGTAACTTCTTTAAATACCTGTACAGCAATACCCCCACCAGTTCAAACTTTACCCCCTGTCCAACCCCAGCAACCTGTATTGGTTGTCCCCCAGCCAATTGTGCAAAACTCAAGCCCAACAGTATCAACAGCGCCATCAAATCCAACAATAACAAGCCTACCGCCAAGCAATCCTCTAAGCCCAGTAAACCCCGTCAGTCCGCTAAATCCAACAGCAAAACAACCCACAAATGCGACATCGACCACAACCGCAACTGCGACTGCGACACAAGCTGCGATTGTTACTCAATCGATGAGCCAATCAACTCCCTCCCAGCCTTCCCCATCGTCAGGAAGCCAGCCAAAAAGCAAACTAGCTCAAGGGCTAACACCGCAAGTAAAACTAGTGGAAAGCAAAAGGTTGGAACAAAAAAATCTGTTTCCAAGCCTAAACCTAGAACAAAAACTACCAAATGAAATAGTAGTGCAAAACCAAGTCTATCTTGAGATAATGGCGAAAGATTTACAACCCCAAAATATCAAGAAACTTGATAGCGGAATAGATATGGAGCAGTAGTATGAAATTAGACGATTTAACCAAATTATTTGAATCCATTAAAAATAATCCTACTGCTATTTATGGGATTGCTTTTACCTTATTAATGGGTAGTGGAACAGCCGTTTATCAAGGCATTACCAAATGGAACGCAGCCACTCAAGTATTAGAAAACTTTGACCAAGTTCAAAATGATGCTGCTGAATCTAAGCGCAATTTTATTGCTCTTAAAGAAAGAGTAGATGCTCAAGCAGAATCCATTATGAAAGCTCAAGAAAAGGCTTCAGATGCGCTTTTGGCAGCTAGAGAAGCCAAAGTAGTATCTGAATCCACCCAAAAAGAAGCAAGGGCTTCTGCAAGCGCTACAGCCATTCAATTAGAGGTTACTTCAAATACCCTTAAATCTGAAATGAATAGCATTAAAAGAGCCACTACAAATCGCTTGGGCAATTAATATGAAATATATTACTATTGGTATGTTCCTAGTAGTTTTGGGTGGATTTTTCTTTTTTAATCCTAAAGCAATGAAGCCCAAAGATATTAGATATATCAAGGATTTTGTTAAAACAGAGCCTATAAAAGAACAAGTTAAACCTGAAGCACCGAAAGAAAAGAAAAGTGAAACTGCTAAAAGACATCCTAACTGAGGACAATAATGACACTTATTGCGCTGCTAGAGTTTGTGCTGTTGCTTGTGTTATCGGGTTTTTGTGCATTGCTATTATTCATGTATGGCATGGTGGGACTATTGATTTTGATAAGCTGGGTATTGGTTTGGCTACTACTTTAGGTGGCTCAGGAGTAATGATTGGGGCTAAACAAGCGACTTCTAAAGACGGATCATAATGTTCATCTATGCCAAAATCATCATTTGCGCTATTGCTATTAGCTTTGCCACTTTTGCTGGGTATTATGTGGAGCATCTTCGATTTTTGGAATATAAGACAGAGGTTGAATCTCAAGCCAAAATCCAAGAAGAACACAACAAAGCAGTAGTTATTGAACAACAAGCCATTACTAATAAGGTATCTACAGATTATGAAACTAAGCTGGCTAATATTAAGTCTTATTATGGTGGGTTGCACAACAGCAGTTCCAGTAACTTGCCCAGCCCCGGCACAACCGCCAGCCAATCTAATGAAGCCCCCAGTTACTCAGTACTTGCTGAAGAATGTGCAATGACAACTCAGCAGGTTTTATCACTCCAGCAATGGATCAATGAACAAGTAGGTATTAAATGACAGCAGACCAATTAGAAGCACTAGGAATCGATGCAAAGTGGCTAGATCCAATTAATGAAACCTTTGATAAATATGACATTAGCACCCCTGAAAGACAGGCTGCTTTTATTGGTCAATGCCAGCATGAATCTGCTAACTTTAAAATTTTAGAAGAAAACTTGCATTACAAAGCAGAATCTTTAATGCGAGTATGGGCAAATCGCTTTCCTACTATTGAAATTGCCAATGAATATGCTAATAATCCTGAGAAGATCGCTAACAAAGTGTATGCGGATCGCATGGGAAATGGTGATGAGGCTTCAGGCGATGGCTGGAATTATCATGGTAGAGGTCTTATTCAATTAACAGGCAAAACTAACTATGGAAATTGCGGATCAGATTTGGGTGTGGATTTTATCGGTGATCCTAGTCGGGTGGCTGATCCTGAATATGCGGCTTTAAGTGCTGGATGGTTTTGGAATACCCATAACTTAAATGAATTTGCTGATAGTAAAGACTACACAACCATGACTAAGCGCATTAATGGTGGCACTTTGGGCTTAGATGATCGTATAGCGCATATTAATAAGGCTTTAGAAGTTCTCAATGGATGATGCAGATTACGGCTCTGAAAATGAGCAGCACAACCGGGACATGGCTTTAAATAAAATTAGAAGCCAAAATCAGCCTTTAAAAATAACTGGTTTTTGTCTTAATTGTGGCGAACCTTTAGCCGATAGGCGGTTTTGCGATACTTGGTGTGCTGCTGATTTTGAGTTAGTTTGCAAACTCAAAAATATTAAAGGCTTGAGATAGCTCCAGCTAAATTCATTAAATCTAGCAAATATTCCCTAGCTTCTTGGTTTTGTTCAAATTGGTCAGCATTATCTTTAAAAGACTGAGCAATATCTAAACTAGCAATTAAGTCTTTAAACTCTGCTTGAGTAATATCACCAGCATCTAGCTGGGCTTTATAGGATTTGGCTTGAGCCACTAAGTCATCAATCATCGAGGTTTTGATCCTGTTACTTTTTGTAGTTTTTCTGCAATAGATTCAATAATTCCTAGCTTTGCTTTGCAATATGCAAGGCTTGGGCTTTCAAAAGTGTAAAGCTGATCCACTAACTTGTACAAGTCATTCACAAGTGTAATCTCTTGCTCATTGTCAGGCAAATACTCAGAATAATTTTTCAACTCTAAGGCTTGGATATAAAGATCATAAATATGAGGTTTAGAACAGTTTAAAACCTGCGCCTGAGTGCGAATTTTGGTTACATAGGCATATTCATTAGCATCATAGTTTCCAATCATTAGAGAGCATCCTGATAGGGCTATGACCCATATATATCTATTTATCATCAAACCACCCATAAAAAGGAATTGGAATACTAGCGCCACTATCAACAATGACACAAGGCATAGTCGGTGGAGTGTAACTAAAAAAAGCCTCGCCAGCATTAACAGTAATAGTATTAATGCAAGTGCAAGGCAATCTACCTTGTTGGCATTGACCTTTGCAGCCTAAATCTTCAAGATCGGATAAAGTAAAAGTTGCCATTAAAAATACCCACTTATTCTTGGTGAAAACACAAAGGTGGCTTGCCAAGTATTCGGCTTAGGATCGACATTAGGATCGACCAAGCCACGAACATTCCAGCCAAGATTAACCATAAAACAACGGCTAAAACCAATAGGGGCAATAAACACAAATTGAAATAGTCCATTAGCGTGAACCAAACACCAGCCTTTTTTTGCATTTTGATTGTCTTTAATAGATGGATCGCCCGATACCAAAGTTGTATATGGCGCTGTTACATAGCGCAAAGCAAAGCTATACGCAGGATTGCGCCAAAGCCATAATACTTCAGACCAATAGGAAGGGCTATGTAAAAGTTGAAAAGTTTGATCGCCCCATAATGAATTGTCCGGGGTTTGAAGCCATCCTAACCACTTTGGAAGTCTTGGTTCAATACCAGTTGCACTTCCATTGTTGATTAGTCCTTCTTGCATAGTGGCAAACAAAGGCAATATAGGGGCAAAAATGATCGCCAGCAGCGTTATTACCAATGAGATAGGCACTAACACCAAATAAATTAAATAGATCATGCAAAGCCCCCTAATCTGATTGCAAGCCGAATAGCCGACATAATAATTATCACTGCTATTACGGCTGTTGCAAAAACTATTCGATCAGCTAAATTACTCAGCATAGTTAGCAACCTGTATTTCAAGTTGAATAACTGTCTTTTTAATTTCTTCAACCGCATTAGTTACAAGTTGTTTGCCAACCAAATGAGGGTTGGAGTTCAACACCTCAAGCTGGTTTAACAATTTCTTTAATTTAATAATCTCAGGTGAAATATCGCTAATCATTTGAGCCTCGCTACTTTAGCCTTTTTAAGGGCGATTTCATAAAGTTCTTTAGCGCCATCATCTAAAGACCGAAGGGGTAAATTTTGGTAATACCGCCATTTATCTCGAAATTCTTGCATTTCTGATGGTGGAACCCATCCATATTGATTGCGCCAGCGGATTGTTATATCTGTACCTGCTGCTGTCCATACATATTGGTTTTCCATATTGTTTCCTTTCATGAAATTAATAAAAACCACCAAGTGCTGCATAAGCCAACATACCGCCTAAAACAACACCTAATACAACTACACCTACAAAATCAATGATTGTCTGTTTCATTTTTGCTCCTTAGTAGCTAACAATGCTGCGGTAACTGCTCTTTGGATTCTTGCTTCATCAGCTTCTTCTTTTTCTTTGCGATCTACATAAGCGCAAAAAGACAACAAACCAAACAAAATTAAGAAAACCCACCAAAACTGAATAAGAGCTGCCATGAAAGTTACACCAAACAACAAAGACAAAATTGGAAAGAAAACAATCATTAATAAGATAAAGATTACGATTAACATTTTTAGTCCTTTCGTGGATTAAATTGCTTTTGGTCTTTGAATCAAAGTTTGTTTAACACCGTTTCTAACACCATGCTCCTTAATGGTAGCTTTTAAAGTGATAGATTCGCCTTCTGCTAAAGTCCAAACCGCTGCACAATCACCTTTGTAAATAACAATGTTTTGTGCTGCATCTTCAAAAATAAAAATACCTTTAGTGCCATAGTTGGTTTCGATATTGATTACTTTTTTCAAGGTCAATGTCAAAGTAGCTTTATCGCCAATAGCGCCAATATGCTGGCGAGTTGCATCTAAAGCAGCTTGTTTGCTTGCCCACTCAGCTTTGCGAGAATTACGATCAGCAATGCACTTGCGAACAGCAGCAACTTGCTTTTCAGACAATTTGCCATAGTTGTCATAAGCAGAAGCCAAAGAACCTACAAATCCTTCTTTGTAAGAAATGAAATCGCCTTGATCGTCATAGTTGCGACCAGCAATTAAAAAATCTTCAATTTCAGAATAATCAGCATAAGTTCTTGAAAAAGTGGTTTTTGCATTAGCAATGATTCTTGCTCTAGTTGCTGCTGCATAAGCAGCCGGGTTGTCAATAATGACTTCCCTAAAAGTGCGCTTGGTTGTGTTTGTTGCCATCATTTTTATCTACCTTTCGTGAGTTGATGTAGTTACTGTAATACTTATGTAATACATCCGCAAGGGTTTTTTCAACATTTTTTAAAATATTTTTAAAATAATTTATAAGTTATTGATTTATATAGGAAAAAGGTGGGGTCTTGAAACCACGAAAGGAGTCAGCATTGCGCTGAACGGTGGATTTTGAGGACACCACCCTCGAATCAAGACCCCAAAGAGGATTTTCCTATTTTAAAACGGAATGTCCTGATCGTCTAAAAATGGATCAGCTTTTGGCAACTCATCAGCCCCAGCCTCTCTAAAGCCTTGTGACAGCTTTTCTTTGCCAACTGATACGCTAAAAAATTTGCCTTGTTTGCCTTCTTTGATCCAAGCATTAAGCCAATACTCTTTGCCATTAAGCATGATTGAACCGTTATAGTCCGGGTGTTTTTCAGTTTCCTTGCGAGAGTTTTTGAAAAGTGATCCGCTGCCTTCTCTAGGGGTGTAAGCCATTATTTATTCCTCATTAGTTGAACTTCTTTTTCTACTTCATCTAAAAACTGCTTAACTGCTTTCTCAATATCAGCAATCATCTTGTTATCCCTTGGATAGCGCTTTACAAGCATTTGACTACTTTCGGGCATCCTTGGGTCATAGCTAATGAAATCGCACCATTCTCGCCCTGTACAAGCCATTTGGGACTGCATTTGAATGATGTATTTGGTAGGCGCTTCACCAGCCTTAAAATATTCCCAATGGGTCTTGCTGTTGGGCGCTTTGATTTCTATTAACCCCTCATTACCAACTAACCCATCAGGAGAGCAGCCGAACCACTTGATTGTAGGATGGTCAATAAATGGCACTTCATCTACTAAAGTTTCATTTAGCAACTCCCATTTCATCCGGGCAAAAGGCTCTTGTTCAGTACCCCATGCCATTGCATCATTCTTAAATGATTCTTCAACAACTCCTGTAACTCGCTGGATAGCCAACTCAATCAGGTAATTGCCTCGGCTGGCAGATACTCCAGTTTTGGTTTTAGCCAATACATCAGCAACCCTACTAGCAGTTACCTTTCCTAATCTGAGTTGTAACCATTCGGGTGTGCCTTGTATGATCTCTGACATATTAGCCCCTTCTCCATGCTTCTATTGATTCAATTTGTTTTTCTAAATTTCTTATTTTTTCTGCTTGTTGGCGCAACATATTGGCAGCTTTTCCCACAAGATATTCTGAAGTATGTGGTTCTGTTCTTGATTTATCTAATTCATTTGCTAGTTCATGTGGGTTCATATCAATGCCCTTTCCATTTTGGCTAATACTTCGGTAACTTTGTTGGGTTTCTTAACTTTTTTAAAATACCAACCGGGGCGCAAATTGCATATTTGCCTAGCTTCTTCTTGGCGAGAAACCACTCTCATGGCTTCTCCAAACTCATTTTTAATTAAATACATGATTAAGCCTGAGTAGCTAACAATTCTTGTTTGCGAACTGTGGCAGCTTTTCTAAGCGCAGGTATTTCACCAGCTTTATCAATTGCACTTAAATAAATATCTTTAAGTACATCAATTGTGGGCGCTGACATGATCTGTTTAACAAATTCAGATACATCAGGCTCATTAGGCGCTGGCGCTGCTGGCTTACCTGAGATAGCTCTAGCTACCTCATCCGCACTAGCAAACTCTGTGCCACCTAAACCAAGCGCAGCCAAGGCTCTACCAATAGCAGAAGTTTCCGCATTTTCCAATGCAGAAGTTTTGTTGATATTGGATGATCCTCGGTATTCCTCGGCATGACCAGTAGCGATTACACCTTTGTCATTACTAATAATTGCCTTCATGCGAACTACTTTTTCATCCGCATAAACAATTTCAGTAATCAAAGACATTTCATTGCCGTACTGCTCCCGGAACTTACCAACCCGATAAGCAACAGTTTGGTATTCCTTACCATGAATATTTACAATACCTGTATCTTTAGCCATTTTTTTGTTCCCTTTCGTGGATTAATCTAAGTTACCGCTGGTTAAATCTTCAATTGCATGGTTTTCAGCCAATTCCTCAGAATAGCTAAAAGCAATGTCCCATAACTTTCTGCCTAAGTGAGCAAAGTCTATGGTGTTGATGTTGTTACCTTGAAGGATATTGATAACCGATTCCCGGTCAGCTTGCGAACATTCTTGAATACCCTCTGCAAATAATTCAAACTTTTCGGTTATGTCATATTTGCTGTTAAGTAAATCAATGATTCTTGCTGATAAAGCATCGCCATCATTATCATCTTCCGGCTCGTAATACCTGTTATTGTTGTAAGTCATTTTCTTTCCTTTCGTGGTCAAGAACCTTCACTATATCATACTTATTCTATGACACAAGAACTTTCTTTAGTCCTCCCATTACCACCCTCAGTCAATAGCTACTGGGGGTTTTCAGGTCATAAGCGATTTTTAACCCTCAAGGCTAGAAAGTTTAAAAAAGAAGTAGCGCATAGAGTGAGCCAGCAACCAATTAAATTTGGCGCTGCCCGGCTATCACTTACAGTCATTGTCCATTTTGCTGATCGCAGGGTTCAAGATTTGAGCAACAGAATTAAGGCGCTGGAAGATGCTTTAGTCCAAGCAAACCTTATGGATGATGATTCTCAGATTGATGAGTTGATTGTAAAAAGGGGTGAAATCATCAAAGGTGGCATGGTAAAAATAAAAATTGTTGTTCTAGATTGAAATTAATGTATTATTAAAACTGGCTAGGGCTTCCCGAAAAGTTGATTCATCATCAACCTGCCAATTTTCAAATAGATGACCTGTGATGAAGGGATCAAAAATGGCTCGTAAAGCTATATCAAAAAAATTGCGTTTTGAGGTTTTTAAGCGAGATGGCTTTAAATGCCAGTATTGCGGTGTAGTTCCAACCCAAGAAGTATTACAAGTAGATCATATTGTTCCGGTGGCAGAAGGCGGTGAAAATGATATGGATAACTTGATTACCTCTTGCCAACCTTGCAATATTGGGAAAGGAGCTAGAAATTTAACAGCCATACCCAAATCTTTAAAAGAAAAATCAGAAGAAATTGCAGAGCAAGAAGAACAAATTATTGAATATCAAAAAATTATTTTTCAAAGTAGAAATCGCAAAATAGATACTGCTTGGGAAATTGCAACAATTTTGGATTCTACAGCTTTAGAAGGCTATCCAAAAGCCAGCCTTTTATCTATTCAAATGTTTTTAGATAAATTGCCTTTAGAGGAAGTATTAGAGGCTGCCGACATTGCCAATGGTCAAAATTTCTATCAAAAAAATAGAACTTTTAAATATTTTTGTGGTGTTTGCAATAGAAAAATTCGTGATTTGAAGGAATTTATTTAATGAAAAGACCATCATTTCAATTTTATCCTTCAGATTGGTTAAGGGATACAGCATTAAGAACCTGCTCTGTTGGTGCTAGAGGTTTGTGGATAGACATGATTTGCTATATGCACGAAGGTACTCCCTATGGTTATTTAAAGGTTAATAACAAGGTTATCCTTGCTGATAACCTTTCTCGCATGGTTGGTGAACCTTTAGAGTTGGTGGAGCAATGGTTATCTGAACTTTTTGAAGCTGGTGTTTATGATATTGACGATGGCGCAATATGTTCTAGGCGCATGATTAAAGATGAAAACCTTAGAAACATAAGGGCTGAAGGTGGAAAGTTGGGTGGAAATCCTGCTTTAAAAAATAAATTTAAGGTTATGGATAAGGTTAAGCAAAAATCAACCCCTTCATCTTCATCTTCATCTTCATCTTCATCTTCAAAAATAAAAACTACTACCACTCCTGAAGGAGTGAGTGTTGATTTGTGGAATGATTTTTTGATTTACAGGAAAAGGCTTAAAGCCCCAGTAACGGATCGAGTATTGGCAAGATTGATAAAAGAAGCTGAATTAGCCAAAATGCCACTAGATCAAGTATTAGAAACCATAATTTTTAAAGGCTGGAGATCATTTGAGGCTTCTTGGATTCAACAAGCAGCACAGAAATCCAAGGAAATGCCACTCGCAACTGATAAACAAATTGAGGAAGCCTATCGAATTGAGTGCGGTGGCGATCCCCGGCAGTCTAGGTTTGGAAGTTATTTTGAAATGAAAAAGTTTATTTTGGATTTTCGGGATAAGAGGGCTGCCAAATGAATGGATCAAACACCTATGCACAGCGCCAAACCGTTGTAAACAAAGGCGAAGAACTATTTGAAGTCTATTGCCGGGATATGGGCTATGACTTTAAAAGGCTAGGATTTGATGAGAAAAATGATAATGTTGATGGGTTCTTTAATCTCAATCCAATGCTAAGAAACCTGCCTGATTACTTGGTAACAACCAAGGATGGTATGTTTGTAGTTAATGTCAAAGGCACAGCCAATTTTAAGAAAAAAGAAATTGATATGCTGCCTTTGTTTACCGAATGGTTTAGCAGTAAAAAAGC
>Ga0007819_1000304_pt1 | contig 16743 bp, 18 predicted proteins | sample CryBogCBE07Jul09_FD_71203 | JGI IMG/M metagenome (GOLD analysis project Ga0007819, IMG submission 71203) | Freshwater microbial communities from Crystal Bog, Wisconsin, USA - CBE07Jul09 | ecosystem: Environmental > Aquatic > Freshwater > Lake | place: Crystal Bog, Wisconsin, USA | collected... | reverse complement strand
AAGGACTTATCGGCGATACTGGTCCACAAGGACCTACAGGTGATATTGGACCACAAGGACTTATCGGCGATACTGGTCCACAAGGACCTACAGGTGATATTGGACCACAAGGACCTACAGGTGATATTGGACCACAAGGACTTATCGGCGATACTGGTCCACAGGGACCTATAGGCGATACTGGACCACAAGGACCTACAGGAGATACTGGACCACAAGGGTTAACAGGTACAAGCGGTGTATTATCATTAGATTTAGGAACAGGTACATATGGCACACTCGAATCACAAACATTAAATTTATGGATTGGACAAGATGTTTCAACAACAAGTAATGTAACATTTTCTGATACATCGGTTAACAGCTTACGGATTCCAGTTGGTTCTATATTAGATTCAAATACCTCATCAATTTATACATTATCACAGTTAACATTAACAAATGTTGTAAATTATAGTCAAACATCAACTGATGTATTAAGCATAGGCGAGTATGGATTACAAAATGGAATCCCTGCACCATATGCAGTTTATGAATTTACACAAAATCCTAATCCTCCATTGCAAGTTGGCGATCTTTTGAGCGGAGCTGGTATACCTAATATACTCCCACTTTCTTCTGTTGGATTTACAGGAACTGTTGTTTTAGCAGTAGGTACAGGTACATGGAGTAACTATGTTATAGGGTTTAGTGATTATAGTAATTATAGTAATACTATTGGAATACCAGCACCGGGTATAGCAGTAATAGTTGGAAGAAATACAGTAAATACAAATCTTGCTATTAGTACCCAACCTACTACAGATATTGCATTATTTCCCGGAATTAATGGCAATATCATTGTAGATAGTAATATTATACCATTAACAAATGATCGTTGGAGTTTAGGTAGCCCTGGAATGAGGTGGCGGCATATTTGGGTAGGTGCTGGCACAATTTATATGTTAGATGAAACACTAGGTACTGATACTGCAATTGGATCAAAAGATGGAGTAGTTTATCTACAAGGCGGAGTTGGACTTACTGTTGGTGAATTTACACTTATTGATAATCAAATTAAAATTGCAGATCCTACACGTGATATTATAATCGGTGTAACAACTGCAACCGGACAAGTTATATTTAATCGTCCACTTTCAATTAATACTCCAGCCGGAAATACTGCATTTAATGTTGATAGATTTGGGTTAACAACAATACGGCCACCAACTTTTTTAAGTTCGTCACAGTCTGCATTAAGTATTATTGGTAACATATCTGGGTTTCAACAACCTCGTAATTTTAATAATACCATGTTGCAAATCACAGGTGCCGATAATACCTCTACTCGTATAAGTATAGATGCATTTGGTACCGGCACATATCCAGTTATTGCAGGACGCCAAGCAGGCGGAACTGTTACAAATCCAACACGCACAGTTAATGGTGATACATTATTCCGTATTAGTACGCAAGGTTGGGGTGATACCGGCTACTTAAGTGCAATTGGTCGTATACAGGTACAGGCACTACAGGATTTTACAGATACTACTGCCGGTACTAGAGTTCGTTTTCAGTTAACCCCTATAAACACTACTACTATACAACCTATTACAGCAGATATTACTGCTACAGGATTAAGCTTTGTTGGTAATCCAATAGGTGGTATTACATTCCGTGATGGAAGTTTTCAATATACCGCATATACTAATACAAACGTAATAACCAACATACATGCAGGAACAGGAACTCATGTATCATCTTCAACCGGTGATGTAACTATTTGGGTAGATACATCACCTAAAGGTGAAAAAATATTGTTTAGTTATAGTGATTTACCATTAACTACAATATGTAATGTTTCTGCAAATAGTATAATAGTAGAAATAAGAGTTATAATACTTACAGCATTTAATGATATCACAAGTACGCTCAGTATAGGAACATTATTAGATACACAGGAATTACTTGATATAACTGATATTTTACCACAAGGTACTGGCACTTATACAACAGAGCCAGCGCATAAATATACTACAAATACCGAGTTAGTTCTTGCAATTTCTGCAGGATCAAGCACGCAAGGTAACGGAATGGTTATCATTTATTACGAATAAGAGGAATTAAAAATGACAAACAATTGGTTAAAAATAGTAGGTACGCAAGCAGGTAAATTTATTTTAGGACTGTCTGGCGTAACACTTAAAAATAATAGCGGAAACTTGGATATTCGCAATAATGCAGATACAGCATTTGCTGCGGTACAAGCAAGTAAAGCTATTATATATGATAATACAAGTACTTATACAGTTACTATACAACCAAATGATTCAGCAACAGGCAGTTATATCTTAACATTACCAACAGGTACAGGTTCAGCAAATCAAGTATTACAAACAGATGGAACTGGAATTTTAAGTTGGGCATCAGCTGCAAGTACAACAAGTGATTGGAAAGTACACACAACTACCTTAGCATTTGGAAGCAATGCAACTGTACAAGCATTGACATTACCAGCTGGTAATGTAATTAATTCTGTAATTATTATCGTCGATACTGCATTTAATGGTACAAATCCAGCTATAACAGTTGGTATTGTCGGAACAACTAGCAAATATGTAGGTGCAAATGATACTTTATTATCTACAACAGACCGTTACGAAATTCCATGTTCAAGTATTGCAGACGGAAGTGACGAAACTGTTAATATATATTACACTTCCGGAAGTTCATCTTCAGGATCAGCAAGAGTATTGATCACTTACGCTATTCCCTCAACAGTCTAATTATTAAATAGCATTAGTATGGTGGTTATATAACCACTGTTCCAACTTTAGGAATGTACAATGGCAAATAGAATTAAACTAGCAGGGACTACAAGTCCTTCATTTCAAATTGGATTACAAAAAGTAACATTAGATACTTCACAGGTATCTAATGCTTATTCATTATTGTTTCCACCAAATACCGGTACTGCAAATCAATTATTACAAACAAACGGAACCGGAACTCTATCATGGGTTAATCCATATACGTTAACATCTGCATCAACCTCTATTTTAGGCGGTGTTAAAGTTGATGGTACATCTATTACTATTAATAGTAATGGTATTATTAATGCAAACTATCCAACTACTTTGGCTGGCTTAACCGATGTTAATATTCCTTCGCCCGGTAATAATCAAGTATTAACGTATAATACAGCAACAAATAAATGGATTCCAACAACCGTTAACGGTGTTAATACATTACCAACCGGAATTGCATATTACGGAAGTTTCTACGATACAACTACACAATCATTTGCAAGTGCTACTACAGATTATATTATTAACATTGGTATTGCAAATGAAAATAATAATGGCATTAATATAAACAACGGTAATCAAATTACATTTTCCTATGCAGGAACATTTAATATTAGTACAAGTTTACAGTTATTAAATACCGATAATAAGCAAGCAGATTTTTATGTTTGGTATAGATTAAATGGTACAGATATCGTAGATAGTTCTAATTCATTTACCGTTGCTGCAAGAGCTTCAGCAAATGTTCCAGTTAAACTTGTTACGGTTAGTCCCATTACAGTAACTATAAATGCTGGCGATTATATTCAAATTGTAATTAATTCTCCAAATAGCAATGTAACCGTTAGTCCAATAGCTGCAAGCACAAATCCAGTTATACCGGTATCACCTGGAGTTGATATTCAGGTAATGCCTGTTACACAATTAATTACGCCTACTACAGTACAAAATTTAACAGCAGTAGGAAATATTAGTGCAAATAATTTTATAGCAGCATATATGTCAATAGTGTCAAGCGGAACTATTACATCATTAACCTCCGCCAGTCCTCATTATATCTCTGTTAGCGGAGTTAGTACACAGACAATTAAATTACCAGATGCAACTTTATTAACCTTAGGACAAAGTTACAAAATTGATAATAACTCTACCGGAATTGTATACTTACAAGATGGTTCTGGAAATCCTATTTCAAATTATATTTTACCAGGCGGTACCACAGAGGAACGAGTTACTAATATAGGTAGTATTGCAGGTACATGGGATGGTTGGAATTTTGTGCCTAGTAATGTTCAATGGGGGACAAATACATTAACGTTTGCCGGTGGCACAATTTCATCTTCTGTTTTTATTGGAAATCTAATTGGTACTTCTACAAATGCAACTACTATTTTAGGTTCAACTCAAACAAATATCAAAACAATCGGTACGCTTACTGGATTGACATCATCTGGTATCATAAACATCAATTATATTGGAAATAGCGACAGTGCATTAACTATTACAGGCAGTGATACAAAAGGCGGTAACGGATATCATGATTTCTTAAGAGCAACCAATGGTTATAGCGGTGCTACCAATCCTACCAAATTTTTTCGTATAAACAACACTGGTGGATTAGAAATTTTAAATAATAGTTATTCTGCTACAATATTCTCAATTTCTGATGTTGGAATTGTAGGTCTGCCAACAGCAAATTCAACAAATCAAATTCCTAATAATTATGCATTGGCATTAGGCGGGCATAGTTATATATTTGATGATGGGAATATGCATCTTACCGCAAATGATGGTAATATATGGATTAATGCAAATAACGGTGGTGATGTTAAAATAAACACACAAAGTCCTGCATCTGGTGGATTAACCGTAGGCGGCAATATCACTAGTAATACAACAGGAGTTGGTCACAGTTTTTTTGCAAAAGTGCAATCAACATTCAGTGCTGCATTTGACACCACTATCGCTATGGATAACTTAAATATTCGTGTTCATTTAATAAGTGGTAATACAGGGCAATTGCAAGCATCAGCAGTTAGTGGTTCTTTTACATCATATGTAAGTCTTGTAAGCAACATTGCCGGACAAAGTCCAACATTTGATACAAACTCAAGTGGTATTACATTTACCGTCGGATCTTGGAGTAGTGCAGGAGCAAGTAAAAATATAGGAGTTGGTGGAGATATGATAATTGTACATTTTATCGATACGTCAAACAGTAGAATTTATCGAGTAACTGCTGTCCATTGCCAAAATGCAACAGCATATATATCAATTGAAAGAATGTGTTAGTAATTAAGGTAAATATAATATACAACACCAAAGGTAAAAGAATGAAAAAAATATTAATTGGGCTAGTTTTAGCCTTAACAAGCACATATACATTTGCAGGTACAATTAACGACCAATGTCCGCAATTTACTGTAAACGGTACTCCACAATATCAACCACAACAAGGTGATCAAGAAATTTGTCATTTAAACTTTGCAGTGATTCATAAATGCAGTGTTAAAGCACCAGTTGCAGTATTTGAACATTTAACTATTGCAGCAATGACCGGTCCAGCAAAACGCAAAGATAACTTTCATCCTGATGCATTAGTTGCTCCACAATGTTCTGCAACATTAGCCGATTATGCAGTTGTTGGTAAAACACACGATCGTGGACATATGGCTCCAGCTGGTAATAATACTCAATCTGTTGAGATTATGAGCGAAAGCTTCAATTTAAGTAATATGGTCCCTCAATTAGCAAATAATAACCGTGGAATTTGGAAACAACTTGAAACATTCGAACGTCAATGGGCATCTGCACCAGGTACTGATTTTTATATCATATCAGGTGGAATTTATGATCAAGGACATCCAATGATTGGTAATGGTTTAGGTATTCCAACACGCCTGTATAAAATTATAATTGAAAAAAATAGCAAAAAAGTTCAAGCATATTTAATGCCAAATGCTGCATTACCGGTTGCTGATTTACCTAAATATCAGGTACCTATGGCCGCAGTCGAACAAGCAACACAAATGAGATTTGGATTAGGACAATAATATGAAGATCAACGAAATTATAAAAGAAGATATATCAAGAGATCAATTATCAAGGATTGAACATTTTGCTGATCGCTTATGGAAGTCATTTGGTATTGATGTAAAATTTACTCATCACTTTTTAGATCGAGTAAACGATCCAAGAAATAAAACTCCTATTAGTGCAGAGGATCTTGTTTACTTATTTAAAAAGGAATACGAGCAATATGGAAGAGAAATTTCAGGGTTAGATACAAATGCAGAAGCAGTAATGAAAGATTTAATAACTGATTTAAATTTACCATTTATAATTAATCAAGATAGATCTGGAAAAAAACTAGTTGCAAAAACTGTAATGCGAAAGAAGAATTTTATGACTCCTAACCAAACATTTCAGGTTAGATAAAGAATCCCACCTTAGGACCGGTACTTGTTACCGTGGGCGTAGGTTTACCTTTGAACCTTTAACAAAGTGATTCGCTACCACAATGTTGAAAATCAAAGGATTTAATTTTATAGATATAATAACCAAGGAATATTAGTGAAACGACATACTCGTAGCTTACTTGAAGAACTTAACGATATTGCAATAAAACGTGATACAGAAACTGTAATTGAAAGTCGTGCAGTACATGTAATTAATTCCGCTATTAATTTGTTATCATCTATACGAGAAAATTTTGACCCAGCAATGGCATATGAATTAGAACGCCGATTTTTAAATTCAATCAAAGGGTCTGATCCTGCTAAATTTACCAGAGGAATACGTAAATTACGTGATTCAAAAGAATTAAAAAATAATCTAAAAATAATTAAAGGCAATGCTAAAGACTAATGTTAGATTATTTTTAATTTTGACTAAATACCTATACCGAACTCCGGAGCGGAGTAGGACATAAATGAGATAAAGGAGAATTATTATGTCAGCAGGAATTACTCGTGTACATGGCGCTGCCATTCCACAAATTTTAACCGGTGGTTATCAAATCCGTTGGTTTAAAGCTGCAACAGCAGGTTTCTTTCAAGATACTGCTGGTACTAGCTATGCAACTGCAGATGCAGGTCCAAATAGCAAATTTGAAAAAGCAGTTCGTGCAATTGAAACAGTTGCAACAATTGTTGTTTTAGGTACACCAACATCAGGTGGTTTTATCTTTGGTATTGATGGCGCAACTTTCTCTGGAAGAGACGATCATTCTTTTACACCGGTAGATACAGCAGTAGCAGTACTTGACGGTTTATTAGAAACTGCATTAGGTAGTGCTGTTGCAACTTCTGAAGTAACACTTACAGGACCAGCATTCGTTTAATATTATTAAACGTTTTAAAGGGAGTTTTTTAACTCCCTTTTTTTTGACTATAAATACTTTATATAGGTATATAATGGAAGTCATAGAAATTAAAACACTTATTGATATTACTAATACAAATGTTAGGAGAATCAATCAAGGTACACAACAACAACTTGATCAATATCGTAATTGGACAACATTACAACAATGTATTGGCCTTAGAGCGATTATGTCTTATGATCAAAATCCCATTGTTAATCTAATTGATATTACCGGAATTGGGTTTGGTAAACACTTTAAAGGTATACATAACGTTTGGACATTTTATTTTAAACCAGAAAGGGCTGATGCATTTACTAACAAATATTCATCCTTTGGATTATTAATTGAAGATTTAGATAAGATTCCAGTAATTCTAAATTTAACAGAAACTATAAATACACAAAGAGCTGTATTTGAAACTACAGATTATAAAAGTAAAAATACTATTATAAACACGATAATATAAATTAGGATTTAAGAATGTCATCTTTAAGAACAACCGATTTAGAAAAAACAAGTTTAGAAGCACACGTTGATTTGTGTGCATTGCGATATGGACAGCTAGAAAATCGGCTTTCAAGTATTGAAGGCAAAGTATCAATCTTACAAGATACAATTGAAAAAAATAGTCTTAATACAATTAAGATACTTATAGGTACTGCAGGTACTATTATTGTTGCAGTATTATCGTTAGTCGGTGTTATTGTTACAAAAATGCCAATACATTAACATGAGAGCATACGAATTTATTCACGAAGCAGTAATTCCTACTACAAATACTGCTAATCAATCAACAAATAATAGTGGGCAAGATGTTAATAAATTAACAGCAACCGTGTCATCTTTACAAAAACAGATTCAAGATTTACAAAAAGCTGCATTACAACAAGCGCAACCTGCTCCAGGATTATCTAATCAAATTCAACAAGTCCCTAATAATAGTAATCAAGGGTCTACACCTATAAAACCAATAGGATCTGGACAACAGCAACAACCTCCTGCTACTGCACAAGGACAAACTCCATTAGGAAAACCAAATGGACAACCTATGGGACAACAACCAGTTGTGCAACAACCACCTGGACCTGTAGCACAACTAAAAAAACAAACTCCCAGTGTGAACCAACCTCCGCAAATAACAAATCTTAAAATAAAACAAGATTTAACTAGAAATCAAGGAGGCGGACAATGAAAATCCATCAATTAATAGGAAGTCCTTCAATTATTTTAACTAATGAAGAACAATCCTTTATTAAAAATCATAATAAAGAAATTCCATTACGAACATTATATGATAGAGAAGAGGTAATTGCCAGAACTCTAGTACGTAAAGGTGTTTATGATATAAGTAACGATAATCAAACTCTTATTCTTATAACAGATGCAAACAACAGAACATCTATTTGAACAATTTACCAAATTAGCAAAATCTGTTAAGAAAGATGTTGCTAAAAAAGGAATAGTTATTCCATCTCAACAAGCCAATGGCAATATTCGAATTGGTAAATATATTATTGCAAAAAAAGATGAATTATTTTATATAAGCGAATTAAACGGTAATGTAATATTTGGTCCATTGAACTTGGCAAAAACAGCAGTTGTACTTGCTAATGATCTAGCATTAGGTAAACGTGTTGATATTACTCTAGTACATAACGATCAGTGGTTTGGTTTTAAAGCATTTGAAGAACAAGTTGCAAACAATATAGCAAATAATCAAACAGATTTTGATATTGCCGATTTAAATAGATATAAAGCAGATAAAGCACTTTTACTAAAACAACAATATAAACAAAGTATTGATACTCGATATCACAACTTATGTAAATTGTTATAAATACAGTATAGATTTTTTGGAACCCATTATGAAAACAACAGACATCGCAAAACCAATTACAGCAAAATCTCTTAATGAGAATTTGTATAAACAATACAATGTTAAAATTAATTTTGACAAATATACTCGTGAAGAGTTAGAAGATGCAAGAAATAAGTATCGTAGCAAACTATTTACACAAGAATCACAAGCTAATTTTAATGACTTACTTAATAATGAATCATATCAACGTGATAAGTTTGTACTTGATGTATTAAACACTCGCATAAAAGAAATGCTTGGTGAAAGTATTGCTAGTAAAATTGCTATTATGGAAAAAGCAGTTAAAGCAAAGAAAGCAGCTAAACCAGACTTTTTAGATGTTAATAAAACTGGTAATAAAAAAGAACCATTTAAGAAAGCAGTTGCTGATAAAAAGAAAGTTAAAGAAGCATACGATGATGACGACGATGCAGATGTTAACCGTGCCGACGCCGAATTAAAACGTATGAAAAAGAAACCAATCAAAGCAGCCAATATTGATCCAGATAAAGATAAAATTAAACGTACAAGACGTGATCGCAAAGAAGAAGATGATGAAATTGATGAAGGTTATGATTCACGTGAGGCGTATGATAAGTGGGATCCAAAACATCCTGATTTTGTTAAAAACTGGAAAAAATTTAAAGCAAATAATCCAGGTGCAACAACTGCAGAATATGTTGCTCATTTAAGAAAACAACCTTCAAAAATAGATAATGAAAGTTATAACAAGAAAAAAGTTAAAGAAAATGATGAACTAATGTATCAAGCATATAGACAATTTATTGCAGAAGGTATTGCTTATTTTATTGCAGAAGACGAAGAAGGTAAAGCAAAATCAATTACTGCGGCTGCAGATATGGTTAATGATTTTACTTCATGGATGCAACGTGTAGGAAACTATCAAACTAAATCAATGATTGAATTAGCAGATAATATTCGTGCAAATTTTGGTATGCAAGAGGCAAATGCGTTTAAACAATCAGTCGGAGCAGCATTAGAAGGTGCGTTAACCGCATTAACACAAGCGCGTGAAGAAATTAATAATGCAGTTGCGGTACTTGCAGGCGAGGCGCCAGCTGAAGAGCAAATGGGAATGGACGACATGACTTCAGATGTTGGCGATACCGGAATGGATGCAAGTGGTCCAGATAATATGAATCCACCAAGTGACGAATTTGCTGCAAGTGATGCAGCCGCAGGCGGGCTCGAAACCACCGGTCGTTTAAGACGTGAAAGCATTGAACGTGGAAATCGTTTAATGAAAATGTTAGGCGCATAATGAGACTATTTGAAGTCGCTGGCAGTCAATTTGAAGACGACCTTGCAGAAATTTTAAGAGTTCTGCAAGGTCGTGCTAATTCAAAACATACACAATCAGTTATACCTTGGTCAGCAATCAATAATATGATGCGAGCACATGGATATGCCAATGTAAATCAAGACATGGTTAACAAAATAAAAGACAAAATTGATAAAGATGGTTCTTTAATTCAAAATGTCAATGAAACCGGCATTGTTCTCAAAACTGATGTTGCTTCACCAGATGATGAAAAACCAATAGGTGGTGTACCAGAACCAAAAAGTGTTTCACAAATGGCTCATAACGCAGTATCAAAAGGCTTGTAATTTTTAAAAAAAGATTGTATAATGTGTTATGACAAATAAAATTATAACACAACTGCAACCACCTCCATTCATTGAAAAGTTTAACTATAAAAAGTGTAAACAAATCAATGATCCTATAACTCGAAAACGTGTTTACCTTACTCCAGACGGAGAGAAACTTCCTTCGGTAACAACCATTCTTTCATCAACAAAAGATATGACGCACCTGAATGAATGGAAGAAACGGATTGGACACGCAAAAGCACAACAGATCACAACAGAAGCAGCCGGGGTTGGGACCTCAATGCATAATAATTTAGAAAAGTTTCTAGCTGGAATAGAAAGACAACCAGATAATAATCCAGTGCATGTTAAAGCAAACGCAATGGCTGATGTTATTATTAATAATGGATTAAGCAAAGTATCGGAAGTATGGGCTATGGAACAAAGCTTATACTTTCCCGGACTGTATTCAGGCACAACAGATTTAATAGCAGTATATGATGGAAATCCTAGTGTTTGCGACTATAAACAAACCAATCGTCCCAAAAAAATCGAGTGGGTTGAAGATTATTACTTACAGTTAATGGCATATATTCTTGCTCACAACGAAGTATACGGATCTAATATTAGAGAAGGTCATATTTTTATGTGTAGTAGAGGGGATGATTCTATGAAAGTTGGTGGGGAAGTTTATCAACAGTTTGACTTATTACCACAAGATTTTAACAAATATCAAGATTTATGGTTAAAAAAAGTAGAAGAATATTATACCACAGGTTTGCAAGGATATAAGCAACTGCTATCTTAGATAAATATTGAGATACAGGAGAACACTAAGTGGCTATTTTTCAAATCTCAAAAATACAGGTCCGAAGAGGACAAACATCTCAAACCGGAGTACCTCATCTTTCAAGTGGCGAATTTGGCTGGAGTATTGATACACAAGAACTTTATATTGGTAACGGTTCAGTTGCAGAAGGGGCACCGGCAGTAGGTAATACCCGTATTGTAACCGAACGTGATCTTTTAAATTTAGTTGTAAACGGAACTGGAACTGGCTCATCATCAAATTTTGATCTTAATTCTCTTTATACATTAGGAACAACCGATAGTGCCGGAAATGTACTGTCAATTGGACAACCAAGAACATTACAAAGTAAATTAGATGATGTTGTTTCATTAAGTGATTTTGGAGATATTACAGGAATAGATGACCACACTGATTTAATTCAATCTGCAATATATTATTCAATTCAAATTGGCAAACCATTAGTTTTACCAAAATATAATTTTAATATATCACAAACAATTTTTATTCCTCCATTATTAGAAATTCAAGGAGCAGGACCGCAAAATACAATTATTAATAATTTAAGCACACAACCTACATTTCAAACAATAGGTGCAGATCAAATTTCAACTTTTGATATTGATAACGGTATTTCATTAAGTTCGTCTACAAATCGCCCATTAAATATTAAAATTAATGGAATTACATTAATTAATACAATTACAAATGTAGGTGCATTATTTCAAATCGATTGTGCATCCGATAGTATAATTGAAAATTGTAGCTTTTTAGGAAACGAGATATCTTCTATCATTTCACATCCGTATGATGCACAGGCAATCAATCTGCGGGATGTTGCGATGTTTCCTAACAATACACTAGATAATTTAACAATTAGAAACTGTAATTTTTATCATTTAAGTGCAGCAATTGTAAGCGATTACGATGCAGCAAATATTTCAATTTCTGAGAATAAATTTAATAATTTAGATAAAGGAATTGTTTTCGGCTTTAATTTAACTGGTAATTTATCACAACAAGTTGGTCCACAACATGTGCAAATTTTAAACAATATTTTTAAAAATATTAATAATCAAGCTATTTTTTGTGGATCTCTTGGGTTAAATTATATTACAGATATAAACTGTATAAACAATTTTTATTACAATGTTGGGTGCAATAATCAAGGCGATTCACCCTCTACACAAATTTCTGAAATTATTAGATTTGAGTCATATGGAAACTTTTCAACGGATGAAACCTTTGATCGATTAACTAATATTAACACTAATATAAGTGAATATTCAACAGGAACTGTAACTACATTTCCAGTAATTGTCGGTTCAACATTATTAACAATAAAAAGTCCTGCGACATTAATTTTAAACGAATCCGATATTTTATTTTTATATCCACTTAATACATCTCAAAATATAACTACTGCTCATTCTCAGATTGTTATAATTGAATATACTATAACTTCTCCTAACATTCCACTTATAAAAACTGGAACATTAGAAATAGTAGTTGTCAATCAAACTGAGGTTTATCTTACTGATACCTATTCGACTAATGATGAAAATTCAAGCGGATATCTATCTTTTGCAGCATCAATTAATAATACAACTAATTTATTGACAATTACATATATTAATAATATAATTTCTCAACTTTTAATTTATAACACTTCTATAACTTATACATATACAGTAAGGCAATAATGTTTGAACTTAATTCAGATGATAGACTGTCTGCTTGGTTAAATTTACGAAAACAAATTGATCTAAGCAATACTCCATTTCAAGATGTTATTTTGTTTTGGAATAAAACTCCATTCGTTGGGCATAATCATAAAATAGATCCGTTCTATCCTGCAAGTTGGCCTACTCCCTGGGAAATTGTTATTGATAATCGTTATGACGATTTTACAAAAGCAATAATGATAGGCTATACCCTTCTTTTAACAGAAAAATTTAAAGATAGTAAAATAAAAATAAAAACTCTAGTAGACAAGGACCTAAAAAGGTTGTATAATGTTGTAAACATAGATAACACCTGGGTTTTAAATTATGATGATACTCGAGTAGTACCAATAGATAGTATGCCAAATTTATATTTAGAAAATTTAGTAGAACTCACTCGTCCAAGGTAAATATCTACCTACAAAAGAAAATTTATAAAGGTGAATAATGATCACAGTCGTTAAACGAAATGGCGAACGAGTTCCGCTAGATCTCAATAAAATACAAAGACAAGTTGCATTTGGGTGCAGAGGAATTGATGGAGTAAGTCCATCAATGATTGAGATTAAATCTCAAATTGAATTTCATGATGGAATGTCAACTGAAACAATTGATGAGCTATTGCTTAAAGCAATGGTAAATTTAATTGACGAAACAGAAAATCCAGAAATTAATAATACCAATTATCAATATGTTGCAGGTAGACAGAAACTGTCAATGCTTCGTAAAGAAGTATATGGAACATATATACCGCCATCACTATTTGAAATTGTAACTAAAAATGTTAAATTAGGAAGATATACTTCAGAATTATTAAATTGGTATACAAAAGAAGAATGGGATATAATTGACCTGTTTATTGATCATTCAAAAGATGAAAATTATACTTATGCAGCAATTGCACAATTAGCAGAAAAGTATCTTGTTCAAAATAGAGCAACTGGAAAAATACACGAAACACCACAAGTTCGGTATGCAGTTGCAGCAGCTACGGCATTTCATAATGAACCAAAGGATAAAAGGTTAAAATATGTTAAAGAATATTATGAATGCGCTTCGGACGGGCAGTTTACTCTTGCTACTCCTGTTCTTGCTGGGCTTGGAACTCCTACTAAGCAGTTTAGTAGTTGTGTTCTTATTAGTAGTGATGATACTCTTGACTCAATTTTTGCCTCGGGCGAAATGATGGCCAAATATGCTAGTAAACGTGCTGGCATAGGTTTAGAGATTGGCAGGGTAAGACCTATCGGTGCCCCTATAAGAAATGGAGAAATTAAACATACTGGATTAATTCCTTTTTTAAAAAAATGGTTTGCTGATCTACGCTCCTGCTGTCTTCGTCCGGATATGTATGTTGAAGTTATTGACGAAGATGATTTGTAAAGAGAATAAAGTTATAATTCGTATGCTATCTTGTATAAATAAACATATACAAAGGAGTATACGAAATGTACAAATTAGAAGAATTTACATATAATGGCACTGTTAATAATGAAAATTTAAATTCAGCATATTTTTGTTATATGATTTATGATAGGAAATATAATATGTTTTATTCAGGGTCACACGGAGTGGAGGGTAGAACTACTCATGATCTGTTTACTGGATATTACACCAGTTCGTCTGTAACAGATTTTCAAAAAAGAATGAAAGACTCATCAGAAGAGTTTAAGTATATAATTGAATATTTTAAGACACGAAAATTAGCATTTGAAGCCGAAGCTCAACTACATAAATTGTATAATGTTGCTAAATCAAAATATTTTTATAATTCTCAAAATTGCGGAGAAACTCAAAATTGCGGAGCAGGATCAACATCATGTAGAGATAGCACTGGACAAATTTATAGAGTATCGTCTGCGGAATACAAAACAGGAAATCATGTTCACGCATGTGCAGGAAAGATGGTAGTTAGATTAAAATATGATAATAACAAGACGATATCTATAGATAAATCAGAATTTGATCCAACTTTTCACTTAACTCAATTTGAAAATTATGTTTTATGTAGAGATTTACTCAATAATAAACAAGTTAGGATACCTAGAGAGCAATTTTATAATGAATTTAATACTAGATATGTTGGAATAACATCAGGTAAGGTGGTAGCATTCGATCTGGTTGAAAATAAAAAATGCAGTGTTACACAAGAAGTATTTGATAATAATACTTCTAGATATGTTGGGATAACAAAAGGAAAATTTCCAGTTGTTGATATTGCAACAGGAAAAACAATTATCATTGAAAAAGAAGATTATAATAAAGCAATACACAGGCATCACAATACCGGAACAGTAACTCAATTTTCGTTAAAAGAAAAACGAAATATTAAGATTACTGCCGAAGAATATAAAAAAAATAAAAATTTATATGCAAACCTAAGTACAAAGTATTTTTTTATCGTAGATGGTGCATTATTTAAAAACAAACCTAATTTAGAGGCCTACTTAAGTAAAACGTATGGAATAAAATTGAATAAAAGTGTAAAAAGCATCGAACTGAGCAATCTATTTGATTGTATCACTGTTATATCAAAAGAAGAATATATTAATGGAAATTATGCGTACTAAAAAAATTAAAATTTCTGATTTAAAAATTGGAATGAAAATAAAAACAATAGGAGAGGACGGGTCTATTGTTTTTAAAACAGTAACAGATAAATTTAATACAACTGTCAATCATGCGGATCAGGTTAGACTTGAATTTAAAAACGGAGCAGTAATCCATTGCTCAACTAACCATCCAATAATGGTCATTACAGAATTAGGTATCGTACAAAAATACCCAAAAGAGTTAACTAATTCTGATAGAATAATTACTGATACAGGTATTACGTATCTATTATGTATTGATGTAGGGCAATATAATGATACATCGTATGTAGATATTACTGTAAAAGATACCCATACATTCTTTACTGCCGAAAATACTACACAAGAAATGGTGCTAACACACAATAGCCAAGGAGGTCTTCGCAACTCAAGTTGTACAGTAACATTACCATTATGGCATTTACAATTTGAAGATTTTATTGTTTTAAAAAATAATCAAGGTACTGATGAAAATCGTATACGACAATTAGATTATAGTATTGTAGTTAATAAAATGTTTTGGAATAGATATCGAAAAGGAGAAAATATTACATTATTTGATCCACACGAAGTTCCGGATTTATACGAAGCATATTATAGAGATCCATTAGAGTTTGAAGAACTATATTTAAAATATGAACAAGATAACACTAAAACAAAAAAAGTATTAACTGCTGAAGCAATATTTAAAGATGGATTATTGAAAGAAAGAACTGATACTGGTAGAATTTATCTAATAAACATTGACAATGTTATTAATCAAGGAATGTTTGATAGTACAACTGATCCTGTATATATGTCAAATTTGTGTCTAACAGGTGATACATCAATTCAAATTATGAATTCTGATAATACTATACAAACATTATCTCTTGAAAGTTTTGTAGAACAATTTGAATTTGGTGCAATGAACGGGGTTAAAGTAAGAAGTTATGACATATTAACAGGTAAAGTAACATGGAACATAGTTAGTAATGCCGCAAAAACTGCAACCGTAAC
>Ga0007819_1000289_pt1 | contig 17188 bp, 26 predicted proteins | sample CryBogCBE07Jul09_FD_71203 | JGI IMG/M metagenome (GOLD analysis project Ga0007819, IMG submission 71203) | Freshwater microbial communities from Crystal Bog, Wisconsin, USA - CBE07Jul09 | ecosystem: Environmental > Aquatic > Freshwater > Lake | place: Crystal Bog, Wisconsin, USA | collected... | reverse complement strand
TAGCCATCCACTTGAAGAGGTTTGGAGCAAGGTCCTTATAAGTGTTAAAATAATTATAATAGTAAAGCCCGCGATGCTTTTCTTTCCAATATCTCTCAGTACTCCACTTTTCCCAACCTTCCCAAGTCGGTTCGGGGCCTGTGTACTTTTCATCTAGGAAAAGTGGATTGCGGGCTTTAGGTGCTTTCTTGGCCCTCGGCGTTAGATTGATTTTGCCGGTATCTTTCTTTTTGGTTGCTGCTTTTGCCATCGTCTGCTCCTCTGCTATATGATCAGTATATAGTAGTTTATCGCAAAGTCAAGTTTTTATATTGGTGCTTAATCCAAAAAAAATGGGAGCCAAAAGCTCCCATTTTTAATTAGTTAGATATTTTCTTCTTTTTAACTGGTTTCTTAACCACAGGCTTTTTTTCTACTTTCTTTGCAAGAGGTGCGCTCTTTGGACGTACCTTGATATCCTTGCAAACTTCCTTGCCCTTCTTAATGTGGCAAACGTGCTTAGTAGCAGGCTCAGCTGCAACGGCTGGAGCAGAAACAGAAACACTAGCAACAAAAGCTAAAGCACTTACAATCATAAGTATCTTCTTCATCTTTTCTTCCTTCTTTTTAATGGTGGGCGGTGAGGGTTTCGAACCCCCGACCCTCTCGGTGTAAACGAGATGCGCTACCACTGTGCCAACCGCCCTTGTTATTTACTAATAATATTATATTACTATTATATAGTCAAGAAAAAAGGTGGAATAAATTTTATTATCTATCCACCTTTTAAATTTATTAGAACTTTGCAGTCAATCCAACTTCAAACCCATCGCCAGTTGCGTTGAAATTTGTAGTTGTATCAAAGTTACGATATACCTGTGCGCTTACACTGTACACTGGAGTGATGTCATAAGTTACACCAGTGCTTAAACGATGGCTCTGGTAACCATAAGCATCGGTATCAAATGCGCTGCGATAGCGATAACCGAGAGCATTCCAAGTTAGCTTATCCATGACCTTGTAGTCTGCTGTTCCGTAGATAGCATAATATGGAAAGTTGCCAGTTGAAACAAAACGTTCACCAACGCCTACCTTGCCACCTAATGTAACACCATAGAACGCAGGTGCCTTATAACCAAGTTGTGCTTCGAGGTTCTGCTTGAGTGTATTATCAGTACCTTGTGTGGTCTGTGCCTGACCACCGATAGTAAATCCGGCACCGAGATTGTGTGTATAAACTAGCTTGTAACTATCGGCAGTCTTTGCTCCGAAGTTATTTTCTAGATCTTGTCCATAAGCAGCAGTCAAACTGTCATTGCTTGTAGTAGTAGCTTCAGCAACTGGTGCAGGAGCAGCTGGTGCTGTCTTCTTTGATGGCAGGTCAGTAGCACCTGCAGCGGCAGTGAAAGCCAATAGTGCGATAGCACTCATAGTGATCTTCTTCATTTGTTTTTCCTTTTTAAAGTTAACGGATGTTGAGAGTATCGGCTTCTCTATGCGATGCCCAACTATGGGCTTGCCATCCTATGTATTGCAAGTTGTATACTACTATATATACTGATACTTGTCAATGAAAAAGATAACGGGGCAAGCCCGTTATCTCATTTAGTTCCATCCTATTGAGATTAGAACTTGTAGTTTGCTCCGAATGTTACAACATTGTTGTTTTCAAACTTAACACCGCTAAATGCGTTAACGTAACGATAGCGACCATCAAGTTCAATATTCTTGCTGATTGCATAACGTACACCACCGCCGATGTTATAGAGCGTGTGCGCATCACCCTTCTTGTTCCCCCAAGCATCGAAACCTTCGCCGACGCCTGCGAGTGCATATGGTGTAAAGCCAAAACCAACTGGGTACTGGACTACAGCGTTACCGAAAACAGTTTCGCCCTTTTCCTTAGTTGTTGGTGTCTGCTTTGATGTATAATCAAAGGTAGCTTCAGTACGGAAGTAACGATTCCATTCATAACCGCCGACTGCACCTATAGTGTAAGGCATCTTGTTTGTGCTTAGATTGTCAAACTTAGTGTAGTTAGCACCAAGATTACCACCTAGATAAAAACCGTCTGCTACACTCGAGGCTGCCGGAGCCGGAGCTGCCGGAGCGGCCTTGCTAGGTAGATCTGCTGCTACAGCGGTTCCAACCATTGCAACCGATACCAACAGACTTGCTAGTGTGTTCTTCATAACTTTCTCCTTTTTAGTTACTTTATATTTATACAGCAAAGTGCGACCTAAGTCAAGTTTTTTTTTGCTATGCAATATAAAAGTCGATTACAGTTGAACTGTAACCAACTTTTTATTTAGTTTAGATTTTTATCATTAAAACATAAGTTTATGTTTTGGAGCGGGCGATCGGGGTCGAACCGACGACATTCTCGTTGGCAACGAGATGCTCTACCACTGAGCTACGCCCGCTTATCTCAACCTATCGTTGATGATATCCCAATTAATTATCTTCATCATAGCCCTAATATAGTCTTTCTTGGCATTTTTAGATGGAGTATAATCAGTCCAGCTGTGTTCCCACATATCTATAGGTAATATCATATCCGACTTGAAACTCTGATTTGGTGTAGTCTTTACATCGCCGCTTTTTGCGAGATAGACCCATCCACTGCCCTGTATGCCTTTGGCAGTTTCAGTCATAGCTTCTATGAAGCCGCCCATACTATCGTAGTTCTTCTCTATAAAATCTTTGATAGCACCCGATGGATTGTTTAATCCTTCTCTAGGTTCAAGTTGCGCCCACCACATATTATGTAATTTAGCGCCGCCTAGATTAAAGGCAGGATCGCCTTCGCCATTATTGTAGCGATCAACATAGCCCTTGCTTAGTACGTGATAGTGATAATCAACATTGTCTCCACTTAGGATCGGTGCTAGATCGTCTACTTTATAAGGTAGCGGATCGAGCTTTATCTCTTCTCTTTTAGTTTCAAAAAGGTCTATTAAATGTCTCATCATATATTTAGTGTTGGCTGGGGTGCATGGATTCGAACCACGATAGGCGGAATCAAAATCCGCAGTCCTACTCAGGCACCAATATATTCTATTCTTGGATCACTAGGAGTTGGCTGACCATACCATATGGTTGTATCCATTTCCATAATACGATAGATGCGATATTCTGGATAATTGTGTTCAAATAAATTAAACACATCATTAACAGTATCAACATTACGAACAACACGAGTATGTTGTTTCATATCATAATTATATTGAACGATTACGTCAGTCATATCAAAATCCTTTAATTGGCTGGGGTGCATGGATTCGAACCACGATAGGCGGAATCAAAATCCGCAGTCCTACCTTTAGACGACACCCCAATAATGGTGGCTGGGGAACAAGGATTCGAACCTCGGACATACGGAATCAGAATCCGTCGTTCTACCAACTGAACTATTCCCCAACATATTCTTTCATTTCCTTAATTTCACGACGTATACGTATCTTTTCGATACGCTCTCTCATGTCTTGGCAGACACAACAGCGACAACGCAACCTTAATGTCTTTTTCCCACGCAGATTAAATTGTCCTGCATACTTATTGCTTTTTGCCATTTTATTACTCCAAAATGGAGATCCGATAGGATCGCTCCCGTGGCGTGGTTTGGAATAAGAGACTCGGACCAACATCTCTACCACAAGGCAGGTCTACCATTAACCCCCTCAGTTGTCCTAGCTAGGCTAGGAGGACAAAACAGCTTTTTGTGTCAGGTGCTGCTAGACCCCGTGTTGACAGCCCATCCTACGTTTCGTCAACAGCGGAGGCGGATTGTTTTATTGTAGGTCCGCCAGCGTAATTTACCAATGTCGAATCACTCCGGCTATGATAAACACGTTCGTAATTATATAGCATAAAACTATCAGTGATCTAACGAGTGCGATGCGATCAGCTTCTCGATCGTCCTTACCAGATTTTTCTCCAAGTGCCTTTGCCCAGAGCCTCCAGATATCAATCATTTTCCCGTTCTATTTTTAGACCCTGTTTAACTAGATACTCAATAGCGGCTAGCTTCTCGTCTGGTCTATCTGTACTCTTTAATATTTCTTCCATCTTGTGGAATATATCTAACGCCCAATTTACGTGTACTTTATCTAAATTATCCATTGTATACCTCGATAGTTGGTAGACCCACCGGGACTCGAACCCGGATGTCTCGATTAAAAGTCGAGCGCTCTAACCTATTGAGCTATGGGTCCATAACAGACCCTAGCGCAGGGCCTGTGTGTTAGTCGCGTTTTGGCATTTCGCTGACTTCTTTGATCAGCGTGATTAGATCATCTAGTCCGACAACCATGAGTTTAGCAGTTTTCCAATCATCATCTGGACCAACCGAGCCACTGATTTCAAACATATAACCATTATCATACATATTAACAGTGAAACTTTCGTTCACTTTGTCAAGTTTATCGCTAACCTTTGAGATCGTTTTCTTGGCCATTTTTGCTTTCCTCATTTTTTATAGTATACGATACTTTTTATCGTCTGTCAACTAATAACATGGGATTATCAGTCCCTTTAGCTAAGTCCGTAGCTGCCACCTTCACGATCATGTGGCCTACTGAACGCTGACGTACTTCAGCATACGCTTATTTCTACTCTATTAGACCTAGCTATGCTTCCGCAGCCTGATAGTGATCGTCAAAACAAGAATGGTGCCCGATGACGGATTCGAACCGCCGACCTACTGATTACTAATCAGTTGCTCTACCAACTGAGCTAATCGGGCATATATGGTGCGCCAGGAGGGACTCGAACCCCCACGGTTGCCCGCTGGTACCTAAAACCAGTGCGTCTACCAATTCCGCCACTAGCGCATTTCTTATGTTGTTATAATAACAGCATTTACTTATGCTGTCAAGTATTTTATTTTGGCGATCACGGAATGACTCGAACCTTCGACCCCAGGTTTAGGAAACCTGTGCTCTATCCTGCTGAGCTACGTGACCAAACTTCTATCGATCAATCTAGTACCATACCAAAGAGAATTTGTTTCTGCTACTCTTGCATTTATCTTGTCTTCTATCACCTTAAAATGTTCTATATCGTGTAATATGTGCGACGGTGGATAGTATCCAAGCACGGTACTAGTATGTAATATAGTCCAACCACACATCTTATCGAGTAGTGTATCTATAGTATCGAATATATCTCCTAGTACATATTCTTTCTCTAGAGACTTAAAATAATCCCAGTTCTTGAGTACCAACCCGTGATGCACGGTCAATTCATTATCTAACGCTATGTTAACAGTATCTGCATTCTTCTCTATAGAAAGATTATTTTCAACGGCATATTCTTTACAGAAACCATTATAGTCGTTACCATCAAATTGTTGGTAAAGTGCTTGCTTAAAAGCCATATTATTTGGATTTATATCATAGAATATTATTTTCTTAGCACCATTATACCAAGCCATGCTTTCTCCCATAAATCCCATAGTAGGACTTATTATTAGATTTGATGGAAAATTTGTAGGTATAGTATTCCAATTTTCTATAGAAATCTTTGTGTAAGCTAATTCTTGTTTGAACAATCTTATAACACCGTTTTGTGTATCTGTTAATTCTTCAGTTGTTCTTAGTGTTTTCAAACAACTCAAAAACAGCTGCGGATTTAATCTAGGTTCTAGATAACATCTCGTGTTCTTCCAAGAATCATCGAAGTCTATATTTTTATATCCTTTGTTTTTGACGATCAAACAACTACCGATGTTTCCTATAGAACATATATCATCAGATATAGAAATTATCTTTTGCCAAAAGAGATTTGCGTCTAATATCACGTCACCGGATCTCTGTATCAATACGATGTCAGCTTCTCGTAGATAGTTATCTATTGATAGAGAATTTAAATCATCCAATACTATCAATTTATAAAACATATCCACCATCATTTCCTGTTGGCAACGTGTGAATAGTGTCATTTTTTCTTTTATAGATTGATCTAGCAAATGATCCTGTAGAGTTATTGCTATTATTTTCATTTTATATCCTTGGCGGAGGGGGTGAGATTCGAACTCACGGAACCTTGCGGCTCTCCAGTTTTCAAGACTGGCGGAATAAACCACTCTCCCACCCCTCCAATTTGGCTCCGGGAGAAGGAATCGAACCTTCCTGATGAACAGATTAACAGTCTGCTGTCCCACCTTGTGACCGTCCCGGATCATTTCTCATTACTTTTATATACTACAGCATCTTTATTATATTGTCAACTATTTAATTATCCGTATTGTGGTAAACCTCTAGATTTTCTTCCTTTACCATAATTCTTAGCACCAAAAGTATCTGACTGACTATCGCAATTTGGACAAATCAATCTAAAATTATCTGGTCCATTATTAGCAGCATTACCATCAATATGATCAAGCCATAATGTAATTTCTTTTCCATTATGACTATCTATTCCGCAACTAGAACATTTATAACCATCTCTTTGAATAACAAATTCTTTTATAATAGGTCTTGGATTTTTAAGATTTAAATCTTTACCCAATAACCAATCTTGAAATCTCTGCTCATTCACTGTATTTTTATGTGTATTAACAAATTCTTTCGAACATTCTAAGGAGCAATATATATGATTGGAACTATAACCTCTAAATGAGAATTCATTATTACAATTTTTACAAATAAACTTTTTATCTTTAGTGCCTTTATAATTCATAAGGTAGAGCCTTTTTATAATTTATATAATTATTTATCACTCTACCATTAGAATCTCTTTTTTGGAGGTTAGGGTGGGATTCGACCCCACGAATCAACAGTTTTGCAGACCGTGACATAAACCACTCTGGAACCCAACCAAACTTGGTTGCGGGGGTGTGAATCGAACACACTACCTCTTGGTTATGAGCCAAGCGAGCTACCAATGCTCTACCCCGCAATATACTCTCTAGATCCTAGCCTCTTTTCGCTGCACAGCCGTTGGATAGGCATTTAACAGGTTTCCCAGCAGCTTTTCGTTTACTATGTAAACTACCGACTTAAAGTGTAGTCCAACCAAGACACACGGATCTAAACTTGGTGGGGGAAGTAGGACTCGAACCTACGAAGTCTAAGACAGAAGATTTACAGTCTCCCCCCTTTGCCGCTCGGGACATTCCCCCATAATGTTGTTACGCCAGCATAGCTACAGAATGCCATGGGAATCGAACCCAACATGCCCTCACCTTTCGACCAATTTACACCTCTAACATCCACCCTTCGGCTACTCGTTAGAGACTACAGGATTCGAACCCGTATTCAGATTGGGGTATACCAACTGCTTCTTACGCTTCTGGTTAATTACTCCCGATCGTTAGCAACTATGCTGGAGTAACAACATTGTTTGGGCAGCTAACAGTAACCGCCCACGAGTCTATTAAGTGACCACCCTGTCTTTAACAACAAGTACATAATAGCATCTTTATAATTATTGTCAACAGTTATCTTGGTCCTAACTCTTGGATTTGAACCAAGTCCTCCAGTGCCACAAACTGGCGTGCTGACCTACAACACTAAGTTAGGTTATTTGGCGCCCCCGGAGAGATTTGAACTCCCAACCATCGGTTTCGAAGACCGCAACTCTATCCAGTTGAGCTACGGGGGCTAAACTTTGTTTCAAATTCTATGATGCAGTCTATACATCTTTTTCCTGCTCGATTAAAGCAGTCGGCGAGATCTTCTATGTCTTTCCTGTGTCGTATATGTACCCAAAACGGCATAGCGTATATCACTTCATCGCCGTCGACGATAAACATTTTCTTGTTTATCTTTTTAGCGACAGCTAATTGTATGGGGTTGCAGTGGCACATTTACTTGATCACTCCCGTTAGTTGCTGGCCAGCTTAGGGCACAAGGGTCAGTGCAGCGGACGCCGCCTTTTCACTGCAAGATTGGAGGTCGGGGCGGGATTCGAACCCGCGAATCAACGGTTTTGCAGACCGCGCCATAAGCCGCTCTGGAACCCGACCATATTTGGTGCCTAGAGATGGATTTGAACCACCGACGCCCAGCTCTTCAGGCTAGCGCTCTACCCCTGAGCTATCTAGGCAAATGTATTGCTCGCAGTAGGATTTGATACCTACATACTCCCGTATAAAGGCAGGAGAACTTATTTTAGTTCATGCGAGCAAACTTGGTAGAGCGTAGGGGAATCGAACCCCTCTTACCGGCGTGAAAGGCCAGTGTCCTAACCGATAGACGAACGCTCCGTATTTGGTGAACCATGCAGGGATCGAACCTGCGACATACCGCTTAAGAGGCGGTCGCTCTAACCATCTGAGCTAACGGTCCTTATATGGTGCCGGTAGATGTACTCGAAACATCTTGGACCAGTGTATGAGACTGGCGCGATTGCCGCAACCGCCCTACCGGCATAAATTCGGCCCACCGTTAACTGGCACTTGCCCTCGTTTATTTTACATCGATTGTGCCACGGTGGGAACAGCGGTCGATGACTGTCTGGAACCGTTTATCGCGCGAACCACGGAACTCAGATTGTATTCTGGTTGGGATGGTTGGGCTTGAACCAACGACCTAACGCTTATCAAGCGTTTGCTCTACCACTGAGCTACACCCCAATAAATTGGCATAGGAGCCCGGCCACGATCCGGGAACGGCGGTTTTGGAGACCGCAATGTTGCCAATTACACCACTCCTACATAATTCCACTACACCGATATATTTGGCGACCGCGACCGGGCTCGAACCGGCGACCTCTAGCGTGACAGGCTAGCGCTCTAACCAACTGAGCTACGCGGCCAAATTATTTCTACATAAACACATCGTATTCCGCACCCTCGGAACAGCAGCCCCTAAGGTATTATATACCGTTATGACAGGGTAGTACCATTTTGGCACGATGTGTTTGTGGAGAAATACCTCCAACATACTCCTCGCCGGAAACCACTTGTACGTCCATAGGGATCCACGTACCGGTCGAGGGCTGCTCTTATGCTTAGGGAGCAGCAGCCTGTAAACTTTTTTAATCTCGTACAGTGACTTGTGTTACTGTAGTCTTTTTATTCTTCAAGTTAGCCTTTAGATTCTTCTTTAAAGCTTTCTCGTATAGTTCCTTCTCTTTGGCTATATCTTTTTCTAATATAGCATCATACATTTTCCTAAGTAGCTTTGGCCACTTCATAGCATTTACTCCCATAAAAAAACCCCGGAGTAATTAAACCCGGGGTTCAAAGTACAAATGTGATCATCACATCAACGTACAAGAACCCCCCTGGCATCTTCATACCAACGGTTAAATTTACAAATTTGATTCATATGCTTTGACATTGTTGAACTCACGTATTCCTTATTGTCTTATATTTATACATTATATTTATATTCTTGTCAACGGTTAATTATGAAATTCCGAGATTTTTTCTAATCTCTGTTGCCGAAATTTTGGTTACAGATTCATCAAATGTCTCTTCGCCGCTTGTGTACCCAACCCCACGACCCCAGCCGATATGAACGATATTTGGAACCACCATGATCTCATACTGGCCTTGATATAGAGGATCTAGATCCCTGCGTATGAAACGCTTGACTTGTTCTACAGCGAAAGGATTTGATCCTTGCCAACCTTGTACATCTCGTATCTGTATGATCACTTGCCCTGTGCGTTCTAGCAAACGTTCAAATAGAGCACGATGTCCTGGGTGCCAAGGTTGCCAACGGCCCAGCATCTGCACTGTTTCTTTGCGCCAATCGAACACAAGACGACGCTCATTATTCTTGATCCGATTCCATATATAGTCAGCCCACTTTTGTGCGTCCTGTTCAGGTACACGGAAATCATATACCTCAGGGTCAACGAACGCCTTGTTAGTATCTTCATATCGACCTCGATCGATAGTGTCAACCCATATGATCCAATCTGCTTTGAAATTATTGCGCATTTCTACTAAAGGAGCGACAAAATCTGCGATGACATAGTCCATCGTGCTTTTGTCCGCTAGTTCACGCATACGCATGCTCTGTCGAATACGACCAACATCGCTAAAATCCCAATCATTATACTGCTGTCGAACAGCATCGGCATTGAACCAATCAACTGTGTGGAATTCAGTTTCCATGCGATTTTTTAATTCTTGTGCTAAAGTAGTCTTACCTGCACCAGGCAATCCCATAATAAGTATCTTGATCATTGCGCTGCTATCTTTTGCTTTGTTCTATAGTTTTCCCAAGCTAACCATAGGCGTTCATGTATCCAGTACTGGAACATATGTATAACCATCATAACTGTTACTGCAGAAGCGGCGCCTTTTAGGTCTCCGGAAAGTGGGCCTTCCCAGAGATATACGATAGCAAACGTCGTAGTACCACTAATAATCTTATAAGTGAATGTTTTAACTATTGCTAATACATCCGGATTGAATAAAAAATTTAACGTTTTTTCTAAAAAATTAAGCATCATTAGTTTCTCTAAATGTTTGGCGGAAGGTGTGGGTGGCGGTGAGACAGGGATTCGAACCCTGGGTAGCCATTTCTAGCTACGACGGTTTAGCAAACCGTTGCCTTAAGCCTCTCGGCCATCTCACCAAATCACATCCTCGCTTAGTAACTCAGTATACAAGGATACTTGCTTCTTGTCAATATTTACCGTAGCAGCACCTTGTGTCTTTCTAATCCGAAAACTTTTAGTTCCTTCCGGAACCATTTCTTTAGAAAAATAACAAACCTTATCTACACCGGGAAGGTAAATTGCCCAACCATCGATAGCAGATAAATCACACGCTACTCTTTTTCCGTTAACTACACTACAAAATTCAATAGTAGCAAGATCGTTTATAAATTCTCTGTATTTGATCTGAATCCTCTTTGTCTGAAAAGATTCATTCATTACTATCAAATCTACAGCACTGTAGTCATGTAAAGGGGTAAAACATTCATACCCTTTTTTAGTTAAATCTCGAATCACTTCTATTAGACCGATATTACCTTTTTGATTTACATTCATATCTACTCTCCATAGATATTTATGCTAACCATACATCAACGTGTGCCTTAAGCCTCTCGGCCAACCTTCCGTTTAGTCTCATTAGTATATAGTCTTTTGCAGGAATGTCAACTTTATTTTTTAACTAATTGAACTATGATTGAGGCTAGCGAACGGTAATTCATCACTAAAATCAACGCCCTTCATGTTTTTATACAGGATCCTATTGCTTAGTATTTCTACCCAAGTCTGTTGTTTAGTATCGTTTAGATCCCAAAAGTTGAATTTCATATGGCTTTGCACTGGACGTATAAACATGGTCTGTTGGCTTGGAACTATCATTATTTGGCTAGTAGTCCTCATCTTCTTTTTGTCTAGAGTAGTACGCAGGGCGTTTAGCTGTCCGTTATTTGTAAAGTTTAATGTGAGGTTATCTAGGATGTCCTCTGGCGTCTTAGCATCTTCTGTCACGGCAAGTGCTATCAATCTGCGAGATTCACTACTGATGCGGCTAAGCGTCTCTGCTTCATCGCCGCCTCTCTGATATCCAGTGTGTGGTAACCAAATACCGTGATTAGTCCTCACTACTGTTTGGTCTCTAGGTATTTCTGCTACTTTGTAATTGAAACCATTTTTAGCAGGGTGTGCTGCTTCCACTAGATACATATGCTCGCTATCAAATATTATAGTATTGCCAGTAAGCTCTTGTTTGATAACGCTCATGGCAGCGGCTTTTACATCTGGATATTCGAGTGCTTTCTTTATCTTCTTGCCGTCTTTGCTAGGTGTCTTTGCTCTGACGTGTATTTCTTTTTCGTCATCGATGACCATCAGGCTAGCACTTAATATACCCACTCCTGCTGAATTGAATCCTTCGCAATAGCGAGTTATATCATCCCAAAAATAACAGATTTCTACCCCACCTCTTTCTTTTTTCTTGAAAGAAATCTCTGGGATATAGTTCCTATCTCTGTTCTTAAGACCTACCCAACCTAGATCAGGAAAAAATTTACCGATTACGATGCACATATGCTATTTATGTGAATATTGGAGCGGGCGATGGGATTCGAACCCACGACATTCTGCTTGGAAGGCAGAAGCTCTACCACTGAGCTACACCCGCATCTCTATATTACTTATACTAACTTAATCCTTCGTCGTTGTCAACTGGATCTTCTTCATCTTCCCATTGTTTTAAACTTACCCATTCTGGGACCATGTCGTGTTCACAATGATAAGATTCTCGGTCGCCTTCTTCGCCCCAAACGTGTACAACAGGTCCTTCTTCCCAAGAATTACCCAGTAGCACAGTGTGGAATATCAGTGCGCTAGGATCTCCTTCTAGATCGTCGTGTATACTCTCTAGATCCTTTATAACAGCTTCTTCAACTTCTTGGAAATTTTCCGGCAAACTGCCGTGCCACGTTAATTTTATCATTAGTCCCATAACCCCATATAATATTTTCCAAAGAGATCTAATCCCTCTTGGATTTTTTCGTAGTATTTTTTATAAGCATCTGTATCGAATTTTGCAGTATCATTGGGCCCGCGTACTAACTGGGAGTTCCCAGTCGGAGCGCCCTGAGAATTTAGTACCGGTACCCATTTGATATCGCGTGTGCCGCTATGGAATTGGCTGTCTCTATCCTCATTGATTACCTGTTCAAAACTCCAGATCATCTTATCTAATATATCTTCAAACTGTTTATGCCCAAGTTCCCAAGCAAGTCTGTCGTCGGCTTTGTAAAAATCAAAACACAGCTGCGGCCAATGATGATTGCTATCTTCAGAGAAAGCAGGAATATCACCCGGACTACCGTGTTTGGTATCTCGCAACTGACACAGCATTGGCAAGATTATGTCTGCGAGAGTTTCGGCCATATTCCAAGTATCCCAGCGATCGATGCGTATACGCTTTACCTGTTCAGCATCAGGATTACGCTTGAGAACACTATCACTTGGATAACGACCGATAAAAATCTTCAATTTACTCTCCTAAATCAGCTCGACGTTCTATGATCTTATCTGCTAATCCATAAGCGACTGCTTCGTGTGCGCTCATAAACTTATCTCGATCCATATCTTCTATGAAGTGATCATATGTCTTGCCTACAGTATTATGCTTAACATACAGTTCTGTCAATCTCTGTTTCCAGAATTGGATCTCTTTATAGCTGATCTCGATATCACTAGCCATACCACGAGCGCCGCCACTGGGCTGATGTATCATATGTCTGCTGTTTGGTAGCAGCCAACGCTTTCCAGCTGCACCGGCTTGCGCTAAGAATGATCCCATGCTACAGGCCTGACCCATAACGATAGTACAGACATCTGGTTTAATAAACTGCATAGTATCATAGATAGCCATGCCGGCAGTAATTACTCCGCCTGGACTGTTGATATACAGATAGATATCCTTTTGAGGATTTTGGCTTTCAAGGAACAATAGCTGTGAACAGATAAGTCCGCTAGTATGATCTGCGATAGGACCTTCTAACATCACGATCCTATCCTTGAGCAAACGACTAAAGATGTCATAGCTGCGTTCTCCACCTGACTCTTTTTCGATCACCATTGGTACTAAATTCATTTTACTTCCTCTGCTATTTTTTTGTATCCAGTATTAGTTGGGTGTATCCCATCTCTTCCTAGATTAGGTATCTTAATAATATGATCACCATGGAATGATGCTATATCTCTAACTACTTGTTGTATCTCAGGTTTAATAGCAGGCAATATCCAATAAACACGCTTGCTATCTACTTTTATCCTAAGTTCTTCTAGTTCTTTACGTGTATTGATACCTGAAAAATCATTTGATCCTAGGCTAATTACGACAAAATTAAACTGCTGCGAGAACAAGATACTCTCGCTATAACGTCGATTCCATTGTAATGAGTTAAAACCACTCGTAGCAAGCTGTACACAATCAGTCTTATACTGATGTGTGCCTAACGCTATGCTGTCGCCTAGGATCAAACATTCAAGCATCTACTTCCTCTACTTCTAATGGACCGCTGACCCAATATTCAGTATCATCCGAGGACCAACCTTCATTCTCAAGGCCTTCGTCGTATTCTTCGTTATAGATCTCTTCTAGACGTTCAGCCTCTTCCTCATCAACTTCGTCTGGCCAAGTCCATTCTTCCCAACAACCATCATCTTGTTCCATGTCAAGGATATCACCTAGTCCGTAAAGCTCAATCTGATCCTTATTTGGATCATAATTGCTGAGATCTGGTTTATCAGTATAAGTTGCCCAGCACCAGCGCCAACCAATTTCTCGCTGTGCAGTCAGCTCACCCTTTTTAAAATATTCGATCTGGGTACAAGACTTCTTTTCGATAGTTGATACTTTCCAAGCCATTATTACCTCCGTTTAAACTGGCCAACTTCATATACTGCAGGACCACTGCTTACAAACTCTAAGCCAGTTTGGTGTGCTATATAGAGTTTATTGCGTGGGTTATAGGTCATTTCCATTTTAATAGTTTTATTCAAACTCACTATTAGCTTTTGTTCAGATATAAAACTGATGACATCAGCATTGCTGCTTTTACCGTTATCAGAACAAGTCACTGTGGTTGTCTGTTCGTGGTGTAATCGTGGGCGCATTTTCGACTCCTTCTATCTGTACGTAATTGAGTTTAGTCATAGGATATTTTTCTTTTTCGAGAATATGATCTCTGATCCTACCTTTAAGATTTATCTTATCTCCAACTTTGATATGTGCTATGTTTTTGTTAGTAAAGAAAAAAAATAAATTGTCGTCGCAAAACCCCATTACAACGTATCCTTGGAAATTGTTACTCCACTGATTGCGAGTTACTTCGAAGTTAACCAAGTCAACTCTTCCGCCGAGCGACCCAACGTGTTGGCTACGATCTTCTTCGAGGCGACGTTTGAGATCTTCTTTTCGAGTTGCGTTATAGAAGTACATAGGGGCACTTGCGATATATCCAAAATCGCCAAACGTAACTGTAGGTTGATTCATTTTTTGATATAAAACTACTTCATAGTCTGTGCTATTTGGGTCTGCTGCTAAAACCTTTAGCAATAGTTTTTTACTAAACTGTATGATGTTATCGACAATCTTATAGTGTTCGTCGGTTATCTTAACTTTTGGCGGGCTAATAGCACCTTCGCTATAGTAGTCAGCACTGAAATAATTTCGGAGGATTTCTTTATTTTCCCAACGTTTGATATTCCCAACATCGGGTTCCCACTCTTTATTTTTTAAATATTCGTTGCCATTCAGTTGATAAGCTGCTATGGCTACGGCAATAGCTTCGCGTGTATCGATCGGATTTTTCGACATCATAGCCCTCTTATTTGTCTACTATAACAGTATATGATGAACCTAGCTGTTTGTCAAGCATTTCCCTGCGTTTATTGAATTCTTCTGTGGCTTTTTCTATATTGGCATTACGATTAGCGACTCGTTTAGCTTTATCTTCCTGCTGTTTCTTGACCATCACATATTGATATGTTTTTTTCATTAGGCTCTTTAGCACAGGATGCTGTGTGTTAAATCCAAAATCTTTGAAATAGCCAAACAACGTAGGACTTAGTAATCTACCTGCTTGATCTTTGGTCATAGCTGTCGCAGAAAAATTCCTGAGTAAACGCAGTACTTGCTCTGGGTTATTGCGGGTCTTTCTCATTAGCTCGCTAGCGAGATTGTGTGCATAAGCTTCTACTTCGTCTGGATTACCTTGATATTCTTGTTGCGCTCGCTGCTGTGGATCTGTTGCATTGCTGCGATAAGGTCTATTGTGTATAAAATCTCTGCTACGATATTGATTTTGATGTATCATTTCATGTTGCAAAAATTCAATAACTTGGCTAGCAAACTCTCTCCAGTTATTTAGATCCATAACGACTTGTTTGTCGTTTTTGTTAAAATTCAAAACCAATTCGAAAGGTTTCTCTTCATCCTCATCTTCGTCTGGATCATAATACGCTTGGAGACCAATATTGTTTGGCTCTATCTCTTCGCTGCGATATATGCTCACGACAGTAGTACCACCAATTAACCTCTTGAGATGATTTGCTATCTGTGTAGCTGTAACAGGCTGACCTGCAAATTTATCAAAAGTCCTTGCTATTTTAGTGCCTACGGTTTCGTCGTGATAAGGGATAGAGATTTCATTTAAGTTATACATACCCATATTTAGTGCCTATATGTTATGCGACCTTTAGAAAGATCATACGGACTTACTTCTACAGTAACAGCATCACCTAATATAATCCTGATGCGATTCTGTCTTATCTTGCCACTGCCATAAGCTATTATTTCGTGATCGTTTTCTAGTATTACCCTAAAAGTACTATTAGGTAGTACTTCAGTTATTTTACCTCTGAATTCAAAAGTATCTTCTTTGGCCATTAGGATATTGCGTTTTCCTGGCTAGATAGAAATGCGTTCATTTTATCAAATAGTTTTCCAACCACTGAAAACTCATCGATTTTGAAAGCTCCGCGCTGTGCGCAAGCATCTAATAGTACCAACGCTAGCTTTAAATCTTCTATAGTTATACCTTCGACAGTGTTTTTAGTAGATTCTTCCGGAACATCTTCTCTTCCGGGAATCCTCTTTGATCGCACTTCGCCTAATCCGCCAGCCTGTGGCACTGCATTAGAATCCATCATAAGTTACAGGTTCTTTCCTTTATTGTTTAGAATAGCATACCTGTAACTTGATGTCAACTTATTTGCCTGCCATTTTTTCTTGGCCGCGTGTAAATGCACTTACACCAAGGATAGCACCAAACGCTAGATGGATTAAGCCTCCATTGCTTAATGTTAGGCTTTGCCATGCTTGATATGGCATAGTCAATCCAAATGGTTTAAAGATGATTGGTAAGAAGATAGTGAGCAATGGAAATCCAACGAAATCCATAAAGCAGATAAGCATATATAACCAACCCATTGCAGGACGCCAGAAACTCTTAACCCAATGCTCATCTTCTTTTTCTAGCTGTCGATCAATGATCTCTTTATCTAGAGAAGTTTGTGCTAATCCGACACTAGCTTGAGCTTGTACTTGTGCAGTTGCTTGGCTCTGCTGGAAATTCTGTTGGTTATTCATAAAGTTTACTGCCGCATTTGGATCATATGCAGGCTGTGGCATAGGTGCTGCTATTTGCACTACTACTGGTTCTGGAGCAGGCGGTGCTGGAGGAGCTACTGGTGCAGGAGCTGGTGTCGGAGGAGCTACTGGTGCAGGAGCTGGTGTCGGAGGAGCTACTGGTGCAGGAGCTGGTGTTGGAGG
>Ga0007819_1000285_pt1 | contig 17331 bp, 13 predicted proteins | sample CryBogCBE07Jul09_FD_71203 | JGI IMG/M metagenome (GOLD analysis project Ga0007819, IMG submission 71203) | Freshwater microbial communities from Crystal Bog, Wisconsin, USA - CBE07Jul09 | ecosystem: Environmental > Aquatic > Freshwater > Lake | place: Crystal Bog, Wisconsin, USA | collected... | reverse complement strand
ACACAACCTAATCCTCAGCAAACTAGCCCACAACAAGCTGCACAAGAGAAATTAAATGCTAAAAAAGTTATGGGATTAATTGGAACATTAAATAAAAACCAACAACAAGCTGTTTTAAATCAACTTTCAAAACTAATAGCTCAACCAACAACTCAACAAACAGCACCAACACTTAGAACTGTTCCAAAAGATAATGTACAACAAACAGCTCCTGTAAGTTCTCGTCCGCAAGGTGGTGGGAAAGTTCCTGGACAATTAAGTCAATCACCTGGTGCAGTTGCAAAACGTGCAGCTCGTGCAACAGCAGCACCTGCACAAAATGCAGCAGAAAGTTATCAATTTGAAAGTAAGTTTTTAGGAATAATTATCTAAAAGAAATTAAGACCAGTTTTTTTGGTCGTTTCTAAATTTTCTTCAATTATTGAAAACATTATAGAACGATCTTCGTGATCAAGATGAAATGCTTCTTCAATACTTAAACTACCACGCATGTACCAACAGAGCTTGAACAAGCTCTGTTTCAACTCTTTACAATCCTTTTCGTGACTCTTAACAAGTTCTTCAATTTGAGAACCGTCTAATGTTAAGAGCCTTGACCGAAAAAATCTGAATTATCAAGACTTATTGGCATTTCGTAGACTTCTGGAGCACCTAATTCGATTTGTTCTGGTGTAGAATGAATTTCTAGTGGTTGCATTCCTGTAACTTTCTTCATTTTTGCAATATGATCATTGATTTTTTTATACAATTCGGCATCTGCATTTTTTAAAAACTCTTTTATAAATGAAGGTTCGTTTACTAATACTTCTGGAGTTTGAATTGCTTGAATACTATCACCGACAAGATTTGTTGTAATCTCTGTCATTGCAGAAAAACTTTGATTAAAAATCTCTAATTTTTTCTCATCTGAGATATTTTCATCATTAACTGCTTGCATTAATTTTTGTGTCTCAAAAGTTTTCATACCAGTCATTGTAATATGTTTGTATGTCAATGGACGAACAAAACAAGTAAGCTGATCATTAATTTCGACAGCGTCGATCCAACGGTTAACACTTAATTGATCAAGGACAATTCGAAGATCAATCTGGTGTTCAACAACTTCACTTGTATTTGGAACAACATGACTAACTTCCATCATTTCACCGTATGTTGCAATTCTTATTGCAACTAATATTAAATCTAAATCAATATTTGGTGTTTTCCACGCATCTTTAATTGCAGGAATGCAACTTTGTATAACATCAACAATTGCTTGTCCATTCATTAATGCATCTGGAGTTTTAAATGCAAGTTCGTCTTTTGCCGTCATTGAATATACAGCTATTTCATTATTCTCTGGAATTGTAATACTTCCTATTGGCCAATATGCGCCTCCGCTTGGCAAAGAAATATAAATTTTTGGTTGGCGCATATAGCTTGTCAACGGGTTTGCTTTTTTTGGCATTGCTTGAATCTCAGACATGGTTTTATCTCCAATAAATAACGATAGTAGAATCTTTTTACTATTTATGTAGGTATTTAATCCCAGAGAAATTATGAACGGCGCATCTGAAGCAACCTTACAAGAACTCTTACAAATCAACCAATCAATGGCTGAATCACTTGCGGCACTTGCCGGAAGATCATTTAGTGGAACAAGTAGCACAGGAAGCGGAACAAGCAGCGGGAGTGGTGCAATAGGTGCATCAACTGGAGCTCTTAATAGAGGATTCACTGCTCTTGGCACAGCAGTTGGTGTTACAACAGGGTTACTTAGTAGAGGTCTTTCACCTGCAATAATTGCAGCAAGTGCGGCATTTTCCCAGGCATCAAAAAGTGCAAATGTTTTATATCAAAATCAACTTAATCTTGCAGAAGGCGCTATTAGAGGTACAAATAGTCTTGCAAGTTTAACTGCTGGTCTTGAACAACTTCCAGGTATCTTAGGGTTTGCAATGAAAGCCTATAATCTTCAAACTAAGAAATTGGAAGCAAATATTGACATATACCAACAGATTAGTACAGTTGGAGCGAGATTTGGAGGAAGTTTAGAACAAGTTAGACAAAGTGCAAAAGATTCATATTTAAGTTTAGATGAATTTTCTCGTGTTATGAAAGCAGCAGCTCCTAGTTTACGATTTATGGGAGAAACTACAGAACAAGGTGCTAAAAATTTAGTTAAGTTTAATAGTACTATGATTAAAAGTGATGTCGGTAAAGGTTTACTTGGTATGGGATATACATTGGAAGAAGCAAACAGTATGGTAGGTCTTTTTTCTCAAACCCTTGGTGGAGTAACAGCAAAACAATTAAAAGATCAGAATGGAATGGAAAAAAGTGTTAAAGCATTTGCAGAAGAACTGGATCTAGCAGCACAATTAGAAGGAAAGACTCGACAACAAAAAGCAGAGGAACTTAAAAAAGATCTTGAAAATGCAGCAATTCAAGACAAACTTTCAACAATGACTAAAGATCAACAATTAAAATATCAAATGGCAATTGATGCTGCAAGGGCAACAGGTAAACAAGGTGCAGTAGATGCAGTTAATGCAAAGTTGTTAGAACTTGCTCCTACAACAAAAGCCGGACAAATTTTTCAAGCAACAATGTCTGACGCAGCAAATTCTCTTTATAAAATGGTAGATGCGGCCAAAGATAATACTACAGTTGATGAAGCACGAGGAAAAATGACCAAACTTAGAACCGAAGCTGAATTATCTGCTGTTAAAAGTTATAGAGCAATGGGAAAAGCTGCAGAAGTTGCTGCATTTACAGGAACAGGAGAACTTGCATCACAAATGCAAGCAGGAGCACAATTATCTGCAGATCTAAGAAATCAACAAGTTAACTCTGAAAAAGATAGATTAGATCAAATTAACAAAATAAGAAAAGAACAAGAAACTGCACAAAACAGTGAAGTTGGAGCATCAGTTCAAGCACAAGGTCGAGCAAAATATTTTGGTGATCTTATGGACCGATTAGCTGAAATTTTGAAGCCGTTAACAGATATAATTGTTGAACTTAATAATAAATTTTTAGAAATTTTGCCTACTATTGTGCATTTTGCTAAAGATGTAATTGATCAAGTAATTAAACCGGTATTTACAGGATTATTTGGTGATATTAATTTTGATGATATAGTAAAACCTTTTAAAGATTTTTTTGGAGGATTTTTTGGCGCAAGTAGTAACGAGTTTAATTTTAAATCAATATCGACTGGTATAATTAACTTTTTTAAACCTATTATTACATTTTTTGGAGATTTTATAAAATCAATTGATTTTGAAAAAATGGGAAAAGATTTTAGACTTGTATTTGATAAACTTGGAGACCTTTTTACTTCAATTGGCAATACCGTTGGAACAATATTTTCATCAATTGGCAAAAATGGAGGATTAGGAATTGACTTTCAAAATATAATAACAAAGTTTTTTGATCTGTTAAAAGGTGCGATTGAAATTATTGGAAATGTTGTTACATTATTTGTACAAACCGATCTATTTCAAACATTAAAAACATATTTTTTTAAGATTGTAAAAATTGTTGAAGAAGTTATTGAAGTACTTGTTGCAATTGTAAACAGTCCATTCGGAACCTGGTTAGCAACAGCAATAACTGCAGGTATTGATTTATTTTATACCAGTTTTAAATTTATAATTGATGCGGTTGAAGCAGTTGTTGATGTTATTTTTGGAATTGTAAAAATGTGTCAAGGCGATTTAACAGGCGGCATGGAAAAGATTTTAGATGGAATAGGAACATTAATCAAAGGTATTGTAGATTGGGTTCTATCTATTCCAAAGTTTTTATTTGAAATATTTGGAGGTTCTTGGAAATCAATTGAAGATGCTATTCACAGTTTTATTGATGGATTTATAGATGCATTAAAAGGATTTTTTGGAAAGGTAATAAATTTCTTTTCCAAAGAAAAAGATAAAACTGAAGTACCGTCTCCTACTGATGAATCTAAAAAAATTGAAGGAAAGAAAAAAGAAGAAAAACCTCTTACTTTAGAACAACAAGCAATATTTGACAAAGTAACTGTAACTAATCCGGCTAATTTTGCAACTCCTAAAAATCCCGAGACTAAACAAGTAAACGATTCATCATTACAAAAAATTGATAATACGGAAAATGCATCTAAGAAAAGAAACGCTGAATTAGAATTAATTCAAAAAGAAAAAACAAAAGAAGAAGAAGCAAAAAAACAATTAAGCATTGAACCAAAAATTGAAAAATTAGATTCACAAGATCCTATAGAATTATTGCGTGCAGAGATAAAAACATTAAATAACATTAATACACAGCTTTTAAAAGCAATGAAAGAAACTTCAGATAACACTAAATCTACTGCAAATATTCTGGCAAGAACAGGCAATTTATTCGTCGCTAGATAACGATTAGAATAATTATCCACAAGGTAATGCTATATGATAAATACATTATGCATAAAGAATTAATATTAGACTGGCTAAAAGAACATAAATCATCAACATTACCAGCTTGGTTAAACAGAAACCAACAAATTAAAAACTGGGTTTTGCAACAGACTTCTCAATATACAACTAAAAATATTATGGAATCCGTTTATATAATTTTAAATGGTGAACAACCTATTTGCGAATTTAACAATCCAAAACAATTTAATACATTTGATCTTGGCTATAGAAAAGGTTGCATATTAGGAAATAAATGTAAATGCGTTTCTAATTTAAGAATGAAAGGACTTAAAACTACTTTACAAAAAAAATATGGTGTTGATAATATAAACAATATTCCGGGAATAACTGAAAAACGCCAAACTACGATGCTAGAACGGCACGGTGTTCCTTTTGCAAGCCAATCAGCTTTGATCAAAGAAAAAAGTAAAATTACAAATAATAATAAAAGCAATGAAGAGATTTTAAAATCTAATCAAAAAAGAAAACAAACTTATATTGAAAAATATGGAGTTGAGCATCATATGAAATTGCAATCTCAACAAGATAAAGTTTTTGCAACTAACCTAAAAAAATATAATGCAAAAGTTCCAATGCAAAATGCTGATATTTGTAAAAAAACAAAAGAAACTTACGCAAACAAATCTCAAATTGAAAAAAATCAAACTATAGATAAAACTAAACAGACTTTGATTGAAAAATATGGAGTTGAATCTGCTAGTAGAATAGGAATTTCTCCGGAAATTTTAGATATTTTAGATAATAAAGAAAAATTAATTAGTGTAATTTCTAATAAAACAAGAAACGAAGTAATTGATACTTTAGGAATTGCAAAACATACTTTATATCTTTATGCAAAAGAATATGATATTCAAGACTTGTTTATTAAAGATGTATCAAGCGGTCCGGAAAATGAAATAAACGAATTTATTAAATCACTTGGATACACGACTGAAGTTGGAAATAGAACTATACTAGACGGGAAAGAATTGGATATTTTTGTTCCAGAATTAAATGTTGCTATAGAACACAACGGACTTTATTATCATAACGAACGGTCGGGTAAAGGAAAGATGTACCATTATAATAAGTATAAAGCATGTCTTGACAAAAACATTACATTAATTTCAATTTTTGGTGATGAATGGCAATATAATCAAACTAAAGTAAAAAATAGATTGACGCATATTTTAAAAAAAACAACAAATACAATATTTGCTAGAAAATGTCAGATTAAAGAAATTCCAGCAAAACAAGCTAATACATTTGTTGAGACACATCATCTGCAAGGTGCAATCAGCGCAAAAATAAATATTGGACTATTTTATAATGATGATTTAATCTCAGTAATGAATTTTTCTAAAGCACGATATAATAAAAAATTTCAATATGAAATTCTAAGATTTTGTTCATCTGCAAATGTCATCGGTGGAGCTTCTAAACTCTTTAAATATTTTATCAAACAATATGATCCAATTTCTATTCTAAGCTATAGTGATAATAGATGGGGAAATGGTAAAGTATACGAAAATTTAAAAATGGTCAAAGAAACAGAAACTATTGGGTTTTTCTATACCGATAATAACATACGATATAACAGAGCAAAATTTCAAAAACATAAATTAGTAGCAGAAGGACATAATCCTACTCTTAGTGAACGAGAAATTATGAAAAATAAACAATATGACATCATTTGGGATTGTGGACAATCTCTATGGGTCTGGCACAAATTAAATACACAAGGATTAGCACTATGAGTTGGCGAAAACATTTTACACCTATTAAAACACAAGGATCAATGAGTCCTGTCGGTAGCAGTTCAGATCGATCTAATCCATCTCGTACAAATTACTCATCTTATTTGCCAGATGTTTATAGCGGACACCCAAATCGATTAGAACGATATCAGCAATACGATACAATGGATTCTGATTCAGAGGTCAATGCAGCATTAGATATATTAGCAGAATTTTGCACTCAACTTAATGAGAGCAACGGTACCCCATTTGAATTGGTTTTTAAAGAAAATGCCACACAAACTGAAGTTAAAGTACTTCGTAAGTATTTGCAACAATGGTCAAAACTAAACAAATTTACAACTCGAATTTTTAAACTTGTTCGTAATGCTTTTAAATATGGTGATAGTTTTTTTATTAGAGATCCGGAAACACAACAATGGTTATATATTGATCCATCAAAAATTGATAAAATTATTGTTAATGAATCAGAAGGAAAAACGCCAGAACAATATGTTATTCGTGATCTAAATATCAATTTACAAAATCTAACAGTAACACAAATTCAACCAAATAATATGACTGGATCACCTGGTGGCACCAGTTATATGACAGCAGGTGCACAACAACGTGGTATGGTTGGAAGTGTTCCTCAATCTGCCGGAAGTAGATTTTCTCTTAATCAAAATCAACATGCAATTGATGCAAAACATGTAATTCATTTATCAATGAGCGAAGGTCTTGATAATAATTTTCCTTTTGGAAATAGCTTATTAGAATCTATTTTTAAAGTTTATAAACAAAAAGAATTATTAGAAGATTCAATTATTATATATCGTGTTCAACGTGCACCGGAACGAAGAGTTTTTTATATTGATGTTGGTAATATGCCAAGCCATTTAGCAATGAGTTTTGTTGAACGTGTAAAAAACGAAATTAATCAAAGAAGAATACCATCATTAACTGGTGGTGGTACAAGTGTTATGGATTCATCATTCAATCCACTTTCAATAAATGAAGATTATTTCTTCCCACAAACTTGTCTTAGCTTAGATCAAAAAGTTAAATTACTTGACGGAAGAGACTTAACACTTATTGATATTATTGATGAATATCAACATGGAAAAGAAAATTGGGCATATACTGTAAATCAATCTACATTTAAAATAGAGCCAGGTAAAATAGTATGGGCAGGAAAGACAAGACTGAATACACAATTAGTTGAAGTATTATTAGATAATGGAGAGAAAATTAAAGTAACACCCGACCATAGATTTATTATGAGAGATGGTAGAGAAGTTGAAGCTCAATATTTAAAAGAAAATGATAGTTTAATGCCGTTATATTTACATAATGCAACTACTGGAAAACATCAAGGTGCAGGAAAATATTTAAAATATACATGTAATGCAACTGGAAAAAAGAAATGGGTTCATACAATGGTATGCCCAAAATCTAAGGTAGGAAAAGAAACTGAGATTCATCATATTGATTGCAATAGTTTGAATAACAGTCCAACTAATTTAATTGAAATGCTTACACAAGAGCATAGAGAGTTACATAAAATATTAGGAACATACCACTTAATAAATGCATGGCAAGATCCTGCTAAACGAGAAAAGATAATAAATGGCATTAGAACATATCATGCCAATGCTACTACACAAGATAAAGAAATGTTTAAAATTTGTGGTAAGAAAAATGGTGCAGTTACCTGGAAAAATGAAGATAGCGCAACAAGAGTTCGGACAGCATTAGCTAATACTCAAAAAATAGTTTCTACTAAAAAAACTATACAATATAGTGATGATATGTGTTTTAGAGTTATTGAATTATATAACCAAGGATACAATAGTATTTCTAAGTTAACAACAGTATTAAGGACTGATACACAATTTCAAACTTACTTTTTAAATGCAAATTCTAAGTTATTGAGAGATAAAAATCGACCAAATACTTTACTGCCAACTGATACTACATTAGTTAAAATTGCCCAACATTTAGGTTATAACGGATGGCGCGATTTTAAAGAAAACTATCAAGTTAACCACAAAGTTATATCAATTACTTGGTTAGAAGAAAAAGAAGATACTGGCGATATTACAATTGAATCATTGAGCAATTCACATAACTTTGCATTAACTGCTGGAGTGTTTATACACAATTCAGAGGGACGTGGTTCTAAAGTTGATTTATTACCAGGTGGTACAAATTTAGGAGAAATAGATGACTTACGGTATTTCACTAATAAATTATTTCGTGCATTGCGTATTCCAAGTAGTTACTTACCTACAGGCGCCGATGACGGAGGAAGCTCGTTTAACGATGGTAGAGTTGGAACGGCATATATTCAGGAATTAAGATTTAACAAATATTGTGAACGCTTGCAAGGATTAATGAGCGAAAGTTTTAATAATGAATTTAAATTATATCTTTATGATAAAGGAGTTAATGTTGATCCTTCGTTATTTGATATTAAGTTTAATCCTCCACAAAACTTTGCTTCTTATAGACAAGCAGAAATGGATACTGCACGAGTAAGCACATATACCTCATTAGCAGAAATTCCATATATAAGTAAACGATTTTCAATGAAACGCTTTTTAGGATTGTCACAAGAAGAAATTACCGAAAATGAAACTTTATGGAAAGAAGAAAATCTTGAAAATCATAAAAACTCGTCAAGTGCATCGGCTGAATTAAGAAGTGCCGGAGTAACAAGTGGTGGTGCAGCAGCTGATCTAGGTAATATCGAAGATGCTGGAATTCCTCCAGAAGGAATGGAAGAAGATGATTTAGGTGCTCAAGCAGCAGGAACACCATCAGCAGCAGGTGGCGGACAACCTGGCAGTCAGGTATAAATACTAATATGTTATTACGAGAATTTGTTTATTTTAATGCAGACGATGCTGAACAACAGCAAAACAAACGATACGACCCCTCGGACGATAAAAGTATTTTAAGTGTTAAAGATACTAGAAAAACTAGATTAACATTAAAAATGCTCAATCAATTACGACTGGCAGGTGAAGCTCGCGAACAAGAAACTTTGGAAGATTTAGTTTTAGTAAGAGCCATGTATGCAAATCCGCCTCCAGAACAAGCAATGGCATAATTAACTAATACTTTAATTTGTAGTTAGTTATTATTAAATATTTCTATTAAATATTCCCTTAAATTCAAAATCGGCTGTTTTTAGCCTATTTCTGTTAAATAATCCATTCGATATGTAAATATACTCGAAAGCCTTGCCTATTCTATAAAGGAGAAAAAATACAATGTCTAGCAAATTTGAACAATTATTGGACTATCTTGTCAATGAAGAACATGAAAGAGCAAATGAACTATTTCATGAAATCGTTGTAGAGAAGTCACGCGAAATTTATGAAAACCTAATCGCCACAGAAAGTGCCGAAGAAGATGAAGGCGATTATCGCTTTAGAAAAAACCGAGATGATAAAGCAACAGGTGAAGATGACTATGACCGTCGTGAACGTGAACGTCAAGAACGTGCATGGGATGAACAAGATGAATCAGTTGAATCTATGTTTGGTGAAGAGGAAGATGATGATGATCAATTTCCAGTACAAGACGAAACTGATGATTTAGAAGGTGATGTAACTGATCACGATTTTGGATATGAAGATGATGCTGATGGTTATGAAGATGATGCTGATTCATCTGCTCCTGCTACTACTGGCGATATTCAAGATTTAGAAGCTGCATTAGATGAATTAAAAGCTGAATTTGAAGCATTAATGGCCGATGAAAAAAATGAACCAGAACATAATGATGGTGAAGATGACCCAGATTTTAGTGGTTACGGTGATGAAGATGACGAAGGTGAAGAACCTGAATTTGGATCTGATGACGAAGACGAAGACGAAGAAAAAATGAGCGAAAGCAGAATGCCAAAAACACAAGGCGAACGTATGCGTGAATACATTGAAAAAGTATCAGTATCCATGGTAGACGGCGAAGGTGTTGGCTCTGGACGTGGTGACAAAGCTGGCCAAACAGGTCACGATTCAGGAAAAAGCCCAATTAGCTCAGGATCAGGTAAACCAACTAGCGGTGCAAATGCTCGTAACATTGCACAAGCTAATAAAGGTGAAGATCAAGACGGAACTTCTCCAAAAGGAAAAGTTGGCGGATTGGTTAAACAAGGCGGAAACTTTGTTCCAGCTGGTACCAAAAATGTTGGCGCAAATGCAAACACTAAAAAACCAGATGGTGCAAAATTAACAAATGTTGGAAAACCTTCTACTGGTGAAGGCCAACCAGTTGGTGCCGGAAAAGGCGACAAAGCTGGACAAACTGGTTCAGTTGACGCTAAGAGCCCATTAAATGGTGCTCCAAACAGAGCAAGATAAAAGGAACACTAGATGAATTATCTACGTGAACATTTAAGTTTTGATCAAGCTCGTGTTGTTTTAGAGAGAGATGAAAAAGACAAAAATCTTTGGTTAAAAGGTATTTGTATTCAAGGTGGTATACGTAATGCAAATCAACGTGTATACCCGGTTTCTGAGATAGGCAATGCTGTTAAAACTCTTAACGACCAGATCCAAAACGGATATAGTGTTCTAGGAGAAGTAGATCATCCAGATGACCTAAAAGTAAACCTGGACAGAGTTAGCCACATGATTACAGATATGTGGATGGATGGTCCAAATGGATATGGTAAGATGAAAATCTTACCAACACCGATGGGCAACTTGATCAAAACCATGCTTGAAAGCGGAGTAAAACTTGGCGTTAGTTCACGCGGTAGCGGAAACGTTAACGATGGCAGCGGTGAAGTATCTGATTTTGAGATTATTACAGTTGATATAGTTGCACAGCCAAGTGCACCGGGTGCTTATCCTACTCCTGTTTATGAACACCTTATGAATAATAAAGGAGGATATGCAGCATGGCGCACAGCACAAGAAGTAAAACAAGATACAAAAGCCCAACAATATCTTAAGGAATCACTCCTTAATGTTATTAAAGGTCTAAAATCAGTCTAAGGAGAAATAGATGTTGGACGCATTCAAACAATTAGTAGAAAGCGGAGTGATGTCAGAAGATACACAATCTGTTATTGAATCTGCTTTTGCACAAAAAATTCAAGAGAATCGCGACCAAGTCACAGCTGAACTACGCGAAGAATTTGCCCATAAATATGAACACGATAAAGGTGTTATGATTGAAGCAATTGACACAATGTTAAGTGAAAGATTGGCCGCAGAAATGGCTGAACTTGCTGAAGACAAAAAAGCACTAGATTTTACTCGTGCCAAGTATGTTGAACGAATGACAACAGATGCAACTATGATGGAGTCATTTATTACACAGCAGTTAGCAAAAGAAATGGTAGAATTTCAAAGCGATCGTAAGAACGTTACTGAAAATTTCCAAAAATTAGAACAGTTTGTTGTTAGTGCATTGGCAAATGAAATTGCAGAATTTGCACAAGACAAACGCGATCTAGCAGAAACAAAAGTTAAGTTGGTTGCAGGTGCAAAAGAAAAATTTGCAGAAGTTAAAGCACAATTTATTAAACGTGCAGCAAAAACTGTACAAGAAACAGTAGAAAAAACTTTACGTGGCGAAATTTATCAATTACGTGAAGATATTGATTCTGCTCGTACTAACAGTTTTGGACGTAGAATTTTTGAAGCGTTTTCACAAGAATTTCAACACTCATATGTTAACGAAAAATCATCAACTGCAAAGTTGTTAAAGATTGTTGATAAGAAAGAGAAAGAAATTGCTGAAACAAAAATGGCCCTTTCTAAAGAACGTTCATTAAAAGAATCTAAAGAACTTGAACTACGTGTTCAAAAAGATTTAATGGAACGTGCAAAAGTTATGGGCGAACTATTAGCACCATTAAGTGCCGATAAGAAACGAATTATGTCTGATTTATTAGAGTCTGTTCGAACTTCTAAATTAGCAAATTCGTTTGATAAATACCTACCCGCAGTTATGGAAAGAGAAACAAGAACAACAAAAGTAAATTCGGTTATTACTGAATCTTCTCAAGTTACTGGTGATCGTGAAGTAAGAACATCTGAGGTAGGCTTAGACAATATATTAGATATCCGCAAATTAGCGGGACTAAAATAATTTTATTCAAGGAGACATAAATGTCACAACTATTAAAAGAAAGATGGTCGGAGACCAAAGAAGCTCTGCTTGAAGGCCTATCAGGTACTCGTAAAGCTTCAATGAGCGTTTGCTTAGAAAATACTCGCAAACAATTAGCAGAAAGTGCAACTAGTGGCGCAACTTCTGCAGGTAACATTGCTACATTAAACCGTGTAATTCTTCCAGTAATTAGACGTGTAATGCCTACCGTTATTGCTAACGAAATCGTAGGTGTTCAACCAATGACTGGCCCAGTTGCTCAAATCCATACTTTACGTGTTCGTTATGCAGATAACGGTGACAACGTAGTAGCAGGTGAAGAAGCATTAAGCCCATTTAAAATTGCTGCTGCTTATTCAGGTAACGATGTTGATTCGACTCCAAAAGCTAATTCAACAGCAGCTATGGAAGGTACACCAGGTCGTAGAATGAGCATCCAAATTTTGAAAGCTCCAGTTGAAGCAAAATCACGTAAGTTATCAGCTCGTTGGACTTTTGAAGCTGCACAAGATGCACAAGCTCAACAAGGTATTGACATTGAAGCAGAAATTATGGCTGCTTTAGCTCAAGAAATTACTACTGAAATTGATCAAGAGATCTTAGCATCTTTACGTGCTTTAGCTACTGTTGAAGAAGAATATGACCAATCTTTAGTATCTGGTACTGCAACTTTTGTTGGTGACGAACATGCTGCATTGGCAATCCAAATTAACCGTGTTGCTAATAAAATTGCACAACGTACTCGTCGTGGTGCTGGTAACTGGGCTGTAGTTTCTAACCAAGCTTTAACAATTTTACAATCTGCAACTACTTCGGCTTTTGCTCGTACTACAGAAGGTACTTTTGAAGCTCCTACTAATACTAAATTTGTTGGTACTTTAAACGGTGCTTTACGTGTTTATGTTGATGCGTATCGTCCAGATGAAGACAATGACAACCAAGTTCTTATTGGCTATAAAGGTTCAAGCGAAGCTGATGCTGCTGCTTTTTACTGCCCATATATTCCATTAATGTCATCTGGTGTTGTGTTAGATCCACAAACGTTTGAACCAGTTGTTGGTTTCTTAACTCGTTATGGATATATTGAATTAACTAATACTGCATCTTCTTTAGGAAATGCTGCAGATTACTTAGGTAAAGTTAGAATCATTTCACAAAATGTTTCTTTCAAATAATTAAAGTAACAAGCAACAAAACAAAAAGCCCTGTTTAACAGGGCTTTTTATTGACTTTAATTTTATGTTTTCAATATAAAAATTGCATTACCGCAATCCCAATATCGCCTATAATTTGCATCAAACATATTAACAGCTTCGGATTTTAAAGAATCAAAAGAATCTAACCAATTTTTTAAATTTGATTTTTGACTTTTGTATCGACTTACTACATTGTTGCCATTGGTCCAGAAATACCCAGGTTTTGTTTTTCCTATTAACTCAAACCCTGCTTTTAAATACCCAGTGCCGGTTCCTTTGCTTAGATCACAATAACTAACAATAGTTGATAGTGGATATAATTTTTTTAAATATGAGACTAATTTACTTACTCCACCAATAATAGTAAAATTTGATTTAGTACACATTCGAAGCAATTCAAAATCGTATTCTACTTTAAATCTTGATTTTCCAAGAGTCATAATCATTATTAATTCAGATTTATAAAATAATCCAAACGAAGTATTAGATGGAATATACCCTTGAATATGGTATTTGTTTAAAAATTCTCGTTCAGTAATTTTATCAATTTGTTTAATTTCACATTTTCTAGCGTGAATTTTTTCATTTAGTCCTAACCGTGTTTGAATAATTGATTTAATTATTTCTTGTTTATGTTTCCATTCATAATCTGTTACATGAATAAGTGTAATACCTTGAATAGCTGCATTAGTAGTTTTAGTTAGATGTTTATATCTATCTTCCGGTTTTCCTAAAGATGGATGATGACTGTGCCATCTCAATCCATTTACTTCAATTGCAAGATTTACTTGCGGAATAAAAATATCTAATTCTTTTGGAGCTATTATTGTTCTATTAGATTCTTCAATTTGAGTACATCCTAAACTTTTGATATATTGCACAATTTGAATTTCTTCTAATGACCGCAACGAAGTTGGTCTAATAATAAAACCAAATTTATGACAATATTCTGCAACAGTAGAATAATATACATCTAATTCTGCAGCGATCTCAGTCAATGATCGTTTTTTAATATTGTATTCATTATTCATCCATGTATAGTCTATTAATTTAGAATGTACGGTTAATGGTATTTTTGGTTTATTCCATATATGCTTTTTATCTTCTCGTTGGCTATTGAACTCAACTCCGTACTTTTCTAACATAGAAGTTCTACGTTTATCATTTGTTTTGATCTTTTCTTCAGTTGTATACTTTGATTTTGAAAGTGAAACATTTTTTGAAATATTATCTGCAGTACATATACAACTTTTTGCAGGCCCACAACCGATAAATCCTGTACTAATTCTATCAAATTTTTTAATATTTCCAAACTTGCAGATATTAGATTGTTGATAAATTGCACTAAATATTTTTGATGGTAAATGATCTGAACTGATTAATGTATTGGTATTAATCCATTCTAACAATAAATCATTATTAGCAATAATTTTAACATAATGTTTTGGTTTTTCTTTAATTAATTTTAAAATTTTTTCTTTCATTTGATGCTTTTCCTTTTTATTGTGTATTTATAACATAAAAATAAAGTAAAGTCAACAAATACATAAATATACAGTACGATTTATAATAATGTAAATTTTATGCGGAAATCCAACCGCGTACAGCCTAGAACGCTGTGATTTCTTAAGGAGAAAAGAAAATGGGACGTCCAATTAATAAAAAGTTTTTTTTAAAAGGTGGTATAGTACCATCTGAATCATCAATTGCAGCAGGTTATTATGGTTTATCTGCAACAGTTTCGCCATCTGGTGTTGGATATGCACAAGGTACCACAATTACAATTGCAAAAGGTCAAATAGGAAATGCGAGTGTAACTGCTACTGCTAACTTAACAATTAGTACAACAACTGGTGCAATTTCTTCAATTACAATTGCAAATCCTGGGTCAGGATATAATGCTGCACCTTCATATACTATTAATCAACCTGCAACAGTTAATTACATTGGATTAATTACAACTGGTAGTTTTACAATTACAAATTTAACAGGTGTTGCAGGAATTACCGTTGGTATGTTAATAAGTGAATCAGGTGGAATGCAACCTGGAACACATGTTGTAAATATCGGAGCCTCTTCGGTTACAATGAGTAAATCGGCAACAACTTATGTTCAAACAAGTACATTTACCTTTAGTTCAACTGGTACAGGTGCAACAGTTCAGTTTGGATTGGATACACCATTAGATACTGGAAATATTGCAATTACTGCATATCTAACAACTGGGTCATCTGCAATTAGTTCAGAAATTATAAAACAAGAAGCAAGTCGTAGATATCAAGTTGAAAATGCACAAGGTAGAGGTCAAGTAAAACTTGTGGCAACTGATGCATTAACTGCTGGTACAGCAAAACTTATTGCTACTGATTTTAGTGGTGCAACATATTTTGTAACAAAATTAACATCACGTAGAGCTACTTTACAAAGTAGAACAAGTACAAGTACAGATCTTATAACATTAACACTTGATCCATTAACTGGAATTAAAACTGGTTCTGCAAAATGGACAACCGGTTCTGCAACCGGCACTATTGTAACAATTTCAACTTACTAAGAAGTAACTATAGAGGGGGGAAACTCCCTCTATTAACAAAAAATAAAAAGTATAATGTTAAACACTTATTCCCCAACAGCAATCGAATATGCACCTTTATGTGAAAATGATATAGGGTGGAACTACAGTCCAACATCTTTTGGAAAATTATTAGGTGGAAGATTAGGAACAAATGGACAATTATTTCATTTATCAAATCCTGCTTGTGGAGATTTAAGAAATAGTACACAAACATTATACTTTTTAGATTTTCAAATTTTAAATATACCAGAGGTAATTTCTGGAATAGAAGTTAATGTAAAATCACAGAGAAATGGCCGTGCAGCTGATGAACAAGTTCAATTAACTTATTTAGGTTCTGCAATTGGCAAAAATAATTTTATGTATATTACTGACGAAGATGGAAATCTTCCAATTAATAATGATACAACATACGGTTCACAAACTGATTTATGGGGAGCAGAATTAACACCGGATATATTGCAAGATCCTAGTTTTGGTGTGATTTTAAAATTTCAAGCACATCCGTATTTTCCACATCGTTCGGGTATGTTTTTAGACAGTATTTTGCTAACAGTCTATTAAATAAATAGCAAATAAAGGAACAATAAATGACTATTAATGTATTAAAACTACCAGGTGACTATTCAATTATAACAAATTCCGATACAAACGGAATAAGTACCGGAGGTACTGTTACCATTGATTTAGGAACAAAAAACAATACATCATCATCAACTACTGGATCTCTTGTTGTATATGGAGATATGTATGTACATGGAAATATAAGATCAGATAATCAAAATCCAGAGTACATTTCTGCAACAACCGGATCATTTTACAATTTATTTGTAACTTCGCCAACTAATTCAACTTCAACTGATAGTGGTGCATTAACAGTAGTTGGCGGAGTTGGGATTGGTCAAGATGTAAATATTGGTGGTTCTACATACTTAGGTGGAAATTTATATGTTAATGGCACACAATTTGTGGCCGATGATACAATAATAAAAACAAGTAATTCAATATTTGCATTAAGTGTTTCAACACCAAAAATAACATCAGGTGGAAGTGGATTAATAATAGGTCCAGATCAAAATGATCCGTATATAAGTCTATTATTTAACGGAGAAAATTCATGGTTAACAGATGGCGGTCTTATTTTAACCGGATCAACTGGAAACTTTATTCAACGAAGTACTACTCAATCATTATCAACAAAAACTGGAGCAATAACAGTAATTGGCGGAGTTGGTATAGGTAAAAATTTACATGTAGGTGGGGATTTT
>Ga0007819_1000279_pt1 | contig 17623 bp, 22 predicted proteins | sample CryBogCBE07Jul09_FD_71203 | JGI IMG/M metagenome (GOLD analysis project Ga0007819, IMG submission 71203) | Freshwater microbial communities from Crystal Bog, Wisconsin, USA - CBE07Jul09 | ecosystem: Environmental > Aquatic > Freshwater > Lake | place: Crystal Bog, Wisconsin, USA | collected... | reverse complement strand
AAACTTGATCGTAACGAATTCGAATCAAATAGACTGGTTGAGAGTTTTGATGCAAAAGGCATAAGAGCAGTAATGTGCCACCCTGATGATTTTGATATTATCGTTGACAAAGATATACGTAAGGGTATAAAGTATAAAGGACAAGATATGGAGTTGCCTAATCTTGTATTAGTTAGATTGGGTGCAGGGATACTTCCATTCCAATTGGCAGTTGTTAGGCATTTTGAACAAGCAGGCGTTCCATGTATTAATGGGAGTTTACCTATTGAAATTGTTAAAGATAAACTGCGTACTAGCCAAATTTTAAGTCGTGCCGGTATTGCTATTCCCAATACCATGATGGTGCGTATGCCTATAGATGACGGGCTTGTTGAAACTAATATTGGATTTCCATGTGTAGTAAAAGTGGTCACTGGTAGTTACGGAGAGGGAGTGTATCTTTGTGAAAAGAAACGCGACTACAAAAAGCTCATGGAGTTTATTGACAACTTAGGTAATAGAAAAACTATGATAGTGCAAAAATACATGGGAGAACATCCTGGTGAAGACTTACGTGTATTAGTTATTGGAGGTAAAGTTTTGGGCGCTATGAAACGAACAGCACCTGAAGGAGACTTCCGTGCTAATATTACCAATGGCGGAACTGGTGAAAATTATCCTTTAACAGAGGAAATAGAATTCCTAGCACGTGAAACAGCACGAGCACTTAACTTGGATATTGCTGGAGTAGATTTGCTATTTGACAAACATGGATTTGCAGTATGCGAAGCCAATAGCAATCCAGGATTTAGTGGATTTGAAAAATACTGCGGAGTTGATGTTGCTGACGCAATTACAGAATACGTTAAATTTAAAATACAATAATGTGGCTACTAATAATCATTGCTGTTAGCATAAACAATCCGCAGGATGTACCTGCAACTATTACACTTGATATGCCAAGTTTACATGTATGTGAACAAGTATTGGATTCAATGAAATATCAAATAAAATATAAAAGTTATAAGGTAGAAGGTTCATGTCAAAGAAAATCTTAATAGTTACGGATAATTTACCCGATCAAATAAATGGCGTTGTCACTACATACAAAAACATTGAGAAGAGCGCGATTTCTGCTGGTTATACTGTTGATTATATTCACCCCGGGAGGTACCGCTATATTGATTGCCCTAAGTATAACGAAGTCAAACTTACCTTTACCAAAAAAGTGGGGAAGACGATCAAGGAGATTGATCCGGATTATATACACATCGCCACAGAAGGTCCTTTGGGTCTGTCTGCTAGAAAATATCTTACAAAACGTAGCATTAGGTACAATACTGCTTACCACACTAAATTTCCTGAAGGGTTAAAGACATTATTCAACGTACCTGAAAAATTTACTTGGGGGTTTGTACGTTGGTTTCATAAACACAGTAACTGCGTATTGACTACAACTGACACAATGGTTAAGGAATTAAAAGCACACAAGTTTAAAGGATCTGTAATTCCATGGACACGTGGAGTGGATCGTAATATATTTGATCCCAAACTAAGAGAGGACACAACAAGCCGATACTTATTATGTGTTAGCAGAGTTAGTAAAGAGAAAAACTTAGAAGACTTTTTTGAATTGGATTATCCAGGCTATTTAAAAATTATGGTAGGCGATGGACCTATGTTGGAAACCTATAAGGAAAAGTACCCAGAGGTACACTTCACAGGATTTAAAACTGGAGTAGATTTAGCCAAGTATTATGCCAATGCTGAAGTATTTGTATTCCCTAGTCGTTGGGAAACCTTTGGAATTGTCATGATAGAATCAATGGCTTGCGGAACTCCGGTAGCTGCTTATCCTTGTCAGGGTCCGGAAGATGTAATTGATGAAGGATTTACAGGGTGTATGCGTGAACACTTAAAAAATGCAGTGGATGCCGCGTTAAAATTAAATAGAAATCAAGTTTGGAAATCAAGTAACCGATGGAGTTGGGACACGGCCTGGAAGATTTTTGAAGATAATTTGGTACCAGCTAAATAATAGTAGTACTTAATGAAAGGCATATCGTGTTTGTTTTAGAATATTTTGTTATAGGGTTTATTACGGTATTTGGCTGGAACAGTGGGCAAATTGTTTGGGACAAGTATATTGAACCACCATCAATAGACTCCCCAGTTACAGAGAAGCCAGCGGACCCATTTAAAAAATCAAAATGAAAAAACCTAAAATTGCCTTGTTCATTCATAACCCCGAAGCATCCAGAAGATGTTGCAATGGAATGATAAAGGTTCTTTCAGAACATTATGATATAAAATTGTTTACAGAACATGAATGCAATTCTAAAACTTTTAAAAATATTGATATAATTGCTTTTCCAGGCGGTATCGGGGATGCTGACAAGTATGATGAATTCTTTAGACGTAAATCTGCAAATGTTGTGGCAGATTTTATAGGTAATGGTGGAAAGTATTTAGGAGTGTGTATGGGCGGTTACTGGGCCGGACATCATTATTTTGATATACTGGATGGTATAAACGTAGTTCAATATATAAAAAGACCCACTAGTGAAATTAAAAGATCCTATGCAACTATTGCTGACGTGCTATGGGAAGGGGAAGCTCATAGCTCTTATTTTTATGATGGATGTACTTTTATTGGAGATCAAAAAAAGTTTGATACTTACGCAACTTATTCAAATGGAGATCCAATGGCCATTATACAAAATGGTATTGGATTAGTTGGGTGTCATTTAGAAAGTAACGAGGGCTGGTATGATAAGAAATATCTTAAACCATATTGGCATAAAGGTACTCAGCATCCTATATTATTAAACTTCGTTGATTTATTAATGCAGTATTAAGCGTAGGTAGCGTAGATATACTCGGGCTCTGAAGCATAAACATATTCAGGTATAGGTGTAGCTTTTGCTTCTAAATTAACACTATGTACAATGTTATTATCTGAATTATAAATTTTAACATTATGTGCATCGGGAAGGCTATCAATGAACGCTACACATTGATCTAAAGATTCAAACCAATTATCTTTAACTGATAGTCTTCCATTGACCCATGAGTGTGATCTTATTCTGTGTTTCTCTGACATTTTTATTCCTTAAAATAGTTGTACCAAATTTTAGCAGTTTTATTTGTATAATTTTTTAATCCAAACTGGTTTATTTTAACATTAAATTTAGGCCAGTTGTATGCTAATTCTAGTTTATTTACAATATCTTCACTATTTGTTGGATCAGCACACCAGGGTGTAGCAGCCCAAGGTATTTCTTTACTACCAACAATCGGAACACCTTGGCTAATTAAATCAGCACATACAATATTAAATGTTTCACTGAAACTAACTTGTAATCCTATATCCATAGTAGCACATAATTTCAAAAAATCTTCACGTGGTGCCCAAGTATGATTTATTAATTCATGATCAGTATCAGCTAATTGTTCAAACAATCCACGTAGATTATTTACAGCAGATTGTCCCTGCATTTCAATTCTGCCTGCATTAATATGTAGTCTTAGTTTTTTGCCAATTCTATTAGCAAAGTCAATAGCTGCAAATGCCTGTACTAAATGATTCTTCAATGGGCGTATAGCACCAAAACAAGCAATATCAATAGTATCTTTTTTCTTATCAAATTTCTTTGAAACATACTCTTGTGGATAAAAATTAGGCATATAAACTACACGTTCTTTAGTAGTTGCATCACTCCAAGAATTTTTAGTTTGCAAATATACTGCAATTTCACGCATCATTCTTGGTGCATTAACTCCTAAAATTATGTTAGTAAATTTACTGTATTCCCCAATCCAATCCATAGCCATTCCCTCGCCCGCCATAAAAGGCATTTCACTATGAATTCTTATAATCCATTTTACATTAGGATGTAATTTTTGTAGTATTACAAATTTTTGTGGCACTACCCAAAGTGCTTCTATAATTACATGGGTAGGTTTATGTTTGTTTACTAAACGATCAATACAATTATTATCAATGGCAACTTCTAATATGCTATCAATTCCTTGATCAACTAACATATCATTCATAAAACTAGCACTATTATATAATCCAGTGCTTAGTCCTATGTGGGAATGTATTTTTGAGTTATAGTCTTCACGACGCTTTAGGATGAATAATACTTTTGACATGATTTTTTGGGAGTAGATTTTACAAAGCAGACAGCTTTTGTTTTATTTAAGTCTAGAAGTATTACAATAAGATTAATTTGATTTAATCTTAGCAAGTCTTAATAAAGAAAATAATCTTAACCACATCCAGCCGATGTCAAACTCCCACCATCGACGGCTGAGTTTGGGATCACCGGGGGCAGTATGGTGATTGTTATGAAGCTCCTCGCCACCCACAATGATAGCCCAAGGTACAAGATTATGACTACGATCACGTGTTTGCTCATTTCTATATCCTATAAAATGTCCGAGTCCATTAATGACTCCTGCGGCCCAGAATGGGATCCATATCATTTGTACACCCCACACTATTAATCCCCAAGGTCCAAATATTACCAAATCAATTAATAACATTATAACAATACCTAAAAAATTATATTTAGAGTAGATGTGTTGTTCAATCCAATCATTAGGTGTACCTTGTCCATATTGTGCTACCATAACACTATCTTTAGCGGCATAACTGTAAAGCAATGCGCCGTGAAATAACACAGTCCATATACCATATACGTGCGGACTGTGTGGATCTCCTTCTTGATCGCTAAATCTATGATGTTTGCGGTGTATCGCTACCCATTGTTTAGTAACCATGCCTGTTGTAAGCCACAACCAAAATCTAAAGAAGTGGCTTAATATAGGATGAAATTCAATTCCTCTATGTGCCTGTCCTCTATGTAAAAATAAGGTAACTGCTACAATAGTAATGTGCGTTACAATCAATGTGTATAGTATTATATTCATACAATATTTATATCAGGCATTGACCTACAAATAAATATATGCTACTATAATATATGATTACACTGATTTGGCAATGCGATTACACTAATGCTTGGGAAAGCGATTGGATAGAATATCTTTATAAAGATATCCCACACGTTACTATACAAGATCCGGGCAAAACTCAATATATTGATCGTAGTATGATCATATTTAATTCCAGTGTGCATAATGATGATTACTTAATAACATTGGCATCACAGCATAAACACTTTGGATTAATACATTTAAGTGATGAGTGGGGTAAAGATAGTGTAGCAAAATACCATTTGGCAGATGTAGTTTTACGCAATTATTATAAACCCTTGGGAAAAAATGTTATTAATTTTGCTTTGGGGTGTATGAAAACATTTCCATACGATTTAATAGTGAAACCAATAAGTGACCGGGCATACACTTGGAGCTTTAGTGGACATATAGATAAAACTACAAGGCCAAAAATGGCAGAGAATATGAGCACAGTGCCAAATGGATTAAGTTATTTTAAAAGATCTGGCGAGTATCATGGATATGCATTAACACCAGTAGAAATGGCTGATATGTACAATAATAGTATTTTTGTTCCTTGTCCAAAGGGTAATGAAAGTATTGACAGCTTTAGAGTATGTGAGGCACTACAAGCAGGAGCATTACCCATCGTAGAACGTAGTGACTACTGGAGTAACTTATATGGTGATGATCACCCCCTTATTGAGATTGATGATTGGAGTCAAGCACCATCAACAATTCAAGCATTGATGTCTAACATGGAATCATTGGAACAACAAAGATTAACCACATATAATTGGTGGGTTAAATATTGCAACAATTTAAAGAACAAAATTAAAGGATTATTATGAACTCTATTCAAGAATGGTTTGACCAACGTAAAAGTATTATGACTGATATACATGAGCATTTGGATACTCTTAGAAAATATGCTGAAGGATGTGAGCATATAACAGAATTAGGCACAGCAGGTTTACATAGCACATGGGCATTCTTAATAGCAAATCCAAAAAAGTTTGTTACAGTAGATATTATTGAGCCCAGTGCAAGACCTACAGTTAAAGAAGCATTAGACTCTGCTATTGAATTAGCAGAAAAAGCAGGAATTGATTTTACATTTTTATTAGATGATACTACTCGCCCTGGATTTGAAATTGAAGAAACTGATTTATTGTTTATTGATACATATCATGTATACGAACATCTTAAGAAAGAATTAGAAATGCATTCTGGCAAATCCAGGAAGTATATCATTATGCATGATACAACTACTTTTGCCTATAGAGGCGAGGTACAGGAATATCAAAGTACAGTAGTTCCTGAAGATAGAGAATATCCAAAAGGTCTTTGGCCAGCGGTAACAGAGTTTTTGGAATCTAATCAAGAATGGCAATTACTTGAGAAGTTTGAAAACAACAACGGTTTAACTATACTGTCTAGAAAATGAGATTAATTGATACCTTCATGTTTTTAAATGAGTATGATTTGTTAGAGTTGCGTCTATCAGAGCATTATGATCATGTAGACAAATTTATTATTGTTGAATGTGATAGGACATATACAGGTATATACAAAGGATTTAACTTAGAAAGACATTTGGCCCGTTACAGCAAGTGGATGGATAAGATTGAATATATTAAAGTAGAAGATAGTGCTCCGCATGCAGTAAGTTGGGATACTGAAGAATGGCAACGCAACCAAATGAACCGTGGCTGGGAAGATGTACAAGCTGATGATGTACTATTGGTTAGTGATTTAGATGAAATTATTAGACCTGAAACATTACAATATATAAGAAATAGTGATCATGGGTATTACGAATTATATCTGCCTACTTGTTATTTTAGATTTAACTATTTGAATGTTAAAGATCATTATTCTAAATGGGCCAAAGCATTTAGAGGTTATGTATGTCCAGGAAATGGAATGAGGTATTCAAACGGAGTTCCCGGAAAAACATCAATAGCATTACATAATGCAGGTTGGCATTTTAGTTGGATGGGTGACGAAGATTTTGTCAGGAATAAACTAAAGAGCTTTAGTCACACTGAACTAGATAACGATAGTGTACTTAACAATATCAATCTTGATGAAAACATAAAAAATGGCAGAGTACATATTCAACCAGAACATGGTAAATGGGAAGTTGTTAAAATAGATGATTACTTTCCTGCTACCTTAACAAACAATAAAGAACAATACAGTTCTTATATATTGCCAGAAACAGATAAATCAGCCTGGGACTTTTGGCCCAAGGGAATATTAGAACAAGAATAAAATGAAAATAATTGATACAACACTATTCTGGAATGAGTTCGATATCTTAGAATTAAGATTAGCAACACATTATGATCATGTAGATAAATTTGTTATTGTTGAATGTGATCGTACCTATTCCGGAGATTACAAAGGCTTTAGATTAGAACCTCACTTGGATAGATATAGTAAGTGGATGGATAAAATAGACTACATTAAAGTTGAGAATAGTCCTACACATACCAATCCTTGGGATAACGAACATTGGCAACGAGACAATATGAAATTAGGATGGTCCGATGTAAACCCCGAGGACGTAATTCATATCAGTGATTTAGATGAAATAGTAAGACCTGAAGCATTTGAATTTATGCGTACTACTGATTACAGTTTTTACGGACTGTATATGCCGGCTTTTTATTTTAAATTTAATTACGTAGATACAAAGCCTGATTGGCATTACAAAGTTTGGGGTCGTGCTTATCGTGGATTCCAAGTTGCTCCACATAAAATGAGATACATGGGCAGTCACGAGGTTCCTGGTAAAACTATAAATCTACATCATGCAGGCTGGCACTTTGGCTGGTTAGGTGATGAAACATTTGCTAAAACCAAAATAAAGAGTTTTAGCCATAACGAAATTAACAAACCAGAAATATTAGATAATATCGATATTGAAAAACATATCAGTGAAGGGCGCGATCATTTCCGTCCCGAAAATGTTACTTGGCATAAAGTTGATTTAGATAGTTACTTTCCTAAAACAATTTTAGACAACAAAGAAAAATACAGTCAATTTATTTTGCCTGACAGTGGAAAAACTGTTAGGGATTTTTGGACTGCTGAAATATTACAACCAGTATGACATTATTAGAACTACTTATTAAAAACGACCATTACTTTGAACATGTATTTGGTCAAAATAAAACCGACAAAGAACTTAGGCACAAATATTGCAGTCTATTCTATGATGAATATCTATTGCCATATAAAGACAAAGAAATTACTCTTTTAGAAATAGGAGTTTGTCATGGCGGAAGTCTAATATTATGGAATGATTACTTTGAAAAAGGTACTATCATTGGTACTGACATATATGATATGACTAAAGGGTCAACTGCACCATATCCTAGAATAACAGCATATTTTGAAGATGCATATAGGGCAGAGTTTATTAACAAATTACCAATGTTAGACATCGTTATTGATGATGGACCACATACTCTGGAAAGTCAATTATCATGTATTAATATGTATGGATCTAAAATTAAACCAGGTGGTATGTTAATTATTGAAGATATTATTGATATTAATAATGCTAACAAACTTGTAGAAAAAGCAAATAGTCTGGGATACAAAAATCAGTTGTTTGATAGTTCAGAACTTACTGGTAACCACGACAACATTATTTTAGCAATTTGGTTATGAAGATTTTATTATTAAGACAGCCACAAGTACCTGCAGGATTTCCTGGAGGTATAGCAGGAGGAGCATGTTACTTAAGTGACATGTTGTTTCATGGTCTAAGAAATTTATTTGGCGATGATGTGGTAGACTATGAACGCTCCTGGTGGATGTACAGTAATGACTTTGGTCCAGGTAAACTTGATCCTGAAATTTATTGCCCCAGAGGGTTTACAATATATCGTACACTAGGTGATGATAGTTCAGTTGATCGTACAGACATAGAAAATAAGATTCGTAATCAATATTATGATTTAGTAATTTTTGGGTACACACATTATGGTTTACGTCCTGGATCTTGGGACTTAGTCACACAACATTATCCTGCTAATAAAATAGCGTATATTGATGGTGGAGACTTATGGAGTGATTTAAAGCCTTGGGCTGTTGATAAAAGTGTTTATTTTAAACGAGAAATAACAGAAACATATAACGGGCTACACCCAATACAATTTGCAATTCCTAAAGAAAAAATAGGAACTATAGCTACCGATAAAGATAAAATTATTGCTCCGATGGATCCACGTGATAAATCTACATATATCTATGATACTGAAGAAACATATTACAAGCAATATGCTGAAAGTATGTTTGGTGTAACTATGAAAAAGAACGGATGGGATTGTGTTCGTCATTATGAAATAATGGCCAATGCATGTGTCCCGTTATTCTTAGGATTAGATCAATGTCCTGAAAATATAATGACTACATTGCCAAAGAAAGATCTAATAGCTATATTAAAAATAGTACAAGACAATGGTATTGAATGGTTTACTAGCTCTGTTGGACAAGAATGTTGGTGGGAATATAGTAATAGATTAGATGATCATTTTGAACGCAATTGTACTACTGATCATTTGGCAACATATTTGTTAGACACGGTAGCCAAATATAAATAATTTATGCAAACATATTATACCGATAAGACTACCCAAATATCTGCTTGGGGTCTTGTGCCATTTATAAAACAACTTGGTGACAAGTTAACAGGATGTGAAATTGGAGTTAAAGAAGGTATCAATCTTAGATATTTTTTAGATCAAATTCCTAACATCGAAAAAGTATATGCCATAGATCCTTGGCTATCTTATGATCCAGGCAAAGATTGGGGAATAATTACTCAAATAGAAGTAGATGGCTGGAAAAATAAAGCACTTGAATTATTAGCTGACTATTCTAACAAAGTAAACATATTAGAACTATCGTCAATTGATGCAGTAGCTCATATACCTGATAATAGTTTAGATTACATTTTTATTGATGGCGACCATAGTTATCAAGCCGTATCAACTGATATTAGAAATTATTGGAGCAAAGTAAAGACCGGCGGTATATTTGCCGGTCATGATTGGAATTGGACTAATGAAGTTCAAAAAGCAGTAAATGAATTTAGGGATGAATATGATATTATTACCGAAATTCAATTTACTGATTCTCAAGTTTGGTTCTGGGTCAAAGAGTAGTCCTGTTTAATACATCTTCCCAGTCTACTAATTTAGCAACCACCCATGTATCACAGTGAGTAGCATATCCAGGTACTGGAGTTATTAGCCCTTTAGTTTGGCTAATTGCTGTAAACAATTGTGTGTCGTGTGTCCAATTATCATCCCCGCCACACCATTCATAGAATAAATGTTTATCTTGTTGCAAACTCCAAACATAAGTGGCAAATGTCATTGTTGTGGACGGAGTCGTTCTCCAATGACAATCTTCAGTCATTATTAACTTGCAGGGTGTATCAGCATTACTGTCCCAATATTTGTCAGGATGATCATATAAACTTACATATGGTGATTTTGATAGCCCTTGTTCTAAGATTACATCTGCACCCTCATGGTGTACAAAATCATCTTCTACAAAATAAACTTGTGTAAGTGGATCCAACGTTAATGCTTCTTCTAAACTATAAAGAAAACTACCAGCATTACTTCCAAAACTAGTTCTATGTAGATCTAAATTTGAATATAATTCATTTAGTTTGTCCCAAGTTCCATCATCCACACCATCTGCTATCAATGTAATGTCATGTTCTTGGAAAATTGTGGCAAAGTTCTTAAGTGCTTTCCATTTATCAAACCATTCAGGCCTTTGAACGGGCGGGCGTTTTTTACCCGTATGGTCTGGCATATTATTAAAACTGAATCTGTAATATACTTTCATTTTTTACTTATAAGTGATAAAAGGTAACCATTATGCCAATCACTGTTTTCGTGAGATATTTGTGGATGTTGTCCGTCCCAACGTGTTTTGATTGTTATTTGTGCTATGATATTTTGATTTAACTCAGCAAATGCTTTGGCAGTTCCTGCTTGTACATCCTTTTCTTGATTATAGTCATCAATGATTAAAACATACAAGTCATCCAATGCGGGTTGTGCAATCATTATTCCATCATATTGATCTTCTGCACTATGTGGGCCGTCATACATATAGATATTATACTTTCCAATGTTTGCGTAATCAACATTGCGGAAGTCATCTTCAATCAACTTTAAGTCTACATTACTATTAATTGCACGTTGTACATTTTGATTGAACATATCCCTTGGTCCACCAAAGTGTTCCCAATTTTCAATACATGTTATTTTACAAGCATTATCATACATAGCACTACACGCAGTACTGCCACTCCAGCTACCAACTTCTAAATAACGTGCATCAGGTGTTGCGGAAACTAAGTTGTTTAGAAAATATCTAAACTTTTTTCCACTCATACCATGCATATATCTTAACCACTCAGGCAAGTTATGGTACATACCAATCGCATCAAACCATGCTTCTGATAGTCTTTGAGCTTCTGGAGTACTCCAATCGCCAGTTAATTGTAGTGATGTTTCTTCTTGTCTTGAAATTTCCATTTATATTCCTTATGTTGGTATATGTCTATGCCATCCAATATGCTCTACTCTACCTTCTGGTTCGAGGCTAGCACACCACATACCTAACTTTTGATAGTTTTCGGCGTTGGTACGTTCTATTAAACACCCATCTTTAATATTAAAGTTTGGGCCATATCTGTTGACTACTGGCATACGAATGCCTTTTACTTTTTTATAATCAGCAAGTCTGCGTAATCCTGGATTAAAAGTAAACCCAAAGCCGCCATCATGTGTGATCCATGGACGGGTTTTCCAATAACTTAGGTCTCCTAATTTATATTCTGTTTCTTCAATCCAACTACGATTGTGTGACTCTTGCCATTGGTCTCTATGGCTACGTAAGTGCACCATTAAACAATCTGGAAACTCTTGTAAAATTGTTTTACTGTCCTGTATAAAATTAGGTTTAGTAAACTTCCAATCATCTTCACAATGGAAAATATATGGAGTAGTAATTTTACTATATGCCCATTCAATGTTTAGTAGTTGCCCACGTCTTTGAACAGGACTGTTTAATAATGTAATCTTTTTTGCACTGGGTATAATATCACGTACAAAATTGTTATCAGCGGGGCCGTCCTCCACTATGATTAATTCATCCAAAGTATCAGGACTTTGTTCTTCAAAAGATTCCAATGTTTGAGCTAACAAGTCCTGTCGCCCACAACTTGTAATTACCATTGTAACTGCTAAAGTCATAGTTTTAATCCACCCAAACTGCCAATATCATACTATCATTTTTATTAGTAGGTGCCCTAAAATCAAATAACTGATGTCTATAATGTTTGATAGGATCTATTAAATTATTTTGAATAGTCCAACCCGGAGTCATATGTAACGGATTATCCGAAATATCTTCAATAATTAATAACCCACCTGGTTGAAGTTTTGGCAAATACAAATCATACAACTTTTCCCATTGATCAACTGTATGCCATCCATCATCAATAATAATATCTAATTTGGGAAGGCTGTTGGCAAACTCAGCGGTATATGCATCTTGTCCAGCATGTAATTTTATTCTTGAAGATTGAAATACTTCTGGAATGAATTCTTCATCATACCAAATAAAATCGGATTCTTTTTGTTGACGAAGTAGTTTTCCATTAGGGGTATGATCACGTAATTCTACTCCGAGAATTTGAGCCTGTGTAAACCAATCATTCCAACATACTAAACCACCTCCCCAAGCTGATCCAATTTCCAATAAAGTAACTGGTTTATCTTTATATGGAGTTAAGTGTTCTTCATAAAACCCAGTAAAATATCCATGTAGTTCCTTGTCTGTTCCTATATTTGGATACTTTGCTCGTTGTGCATTTGCCAATTCGGCTAAAGTAATTGTCATGTAATTCCTTTTTGTATGTATATTATATATCTAAATTTGCGATACCTAAAAAAATATTGTACACTATATTATAGTATAAGTAAATGACAAGGAAGTTAAATGATCAGTGTACTTTGCCCAAGTAGGGGTCGTCCAGAATTAGCCAAAAAAATGATAGACAGCGCAGTATCCTTAGCGAATACTGATGTTGAAGTTCTTCTTTATATTAATGACGATGACCCAGAGTTAGAAAAATATCAAACACTAATTAATGCCAAACATATAATTGTAGGTCCGGATCGTAGTCCTGCTTACAGTTGGAATAAATTAGCTGAATTAGCCAAATATGAATATTATTTTTTAATGGGTGATGATGCTTGGTTTGAAACTCAAGATTGGGATTTAAAACTAATACAAGCATTTGATCAATACCCAGATAAAATAGCAATGGTGTTTCCATCAGTGGATGGATTGGAATGGCGTGGCGGGAAACTAACCGCAGATCATTGCCCACACTTTTGTTTACATAGAAATTGGTTAAGAATATTGGGATACTTTGTTCCACCACATTTTTGGCATTGGTATATAGACACATGGTTTAGAGACATTGCAAAAGCATTGGGTAGATTCCATGCAGTTAAAGATGTGAGTGTACCATTGCTTGTAGACTTTGAAGATGCTACAGATGCTAGAAAAGACAGATTAAGTAACAGAGAAAGAGATCATTGGCTTTGGCCTAGAACACAACGTTGGTTGCAGTCAGATGCACAGGCGTTGTATAATTTTATACAACAATATAAGGGATAACATGAAAGTATTCATAACAGGAATAGCAGGATTTTTAGGAAGTCATTTGGCTGACAGAATGTTGGAATTGGGGCATACTGTAGCAGGCAATGACACATTAGTTGGTGGGTACAGAGATAATGTACCATCAGCCGCAGAGTTCTTTCAAATTGATTGTTGCGATATTGAAGGAATGACAAAAGCTATCGCAGGTAGTGATGTAGTAATTCATACCGCGGCAACAGCACATGAAGGATTAAGTGTGTTTAGTCCAAGTTTTATTACAAAGAATATTTTTGAAGCAAGTGTAAGTACTATTAGTGCTAGTATTCAAAATAAAGTAAAGCGTTTTGTATTTTGCAGTAGCATGGCTCGATATGGTAATCAAACTGTTCCTTACACAGAAGATCAAACTCCAATGCCAGAAGATCCATATGCAGTTGCCAAAGTAGCAAGTGAAGATGTATTAAAGATATTATGTGATACACATGGTATGGAATGGAATATTGCTATTCCACACAATATTGTTGGACCGCGTCAGCGATATGATGATCCTTTCCGTAACGTAATGAGTATCATGATCAATCGTAACTTACAAGGTAAACCATCTATCATTTATGGAGATGGATTACAAACACGGTGTTTTAGCTATGTGGGCGATTGTATTCAATGTTTAGAAAAAATGGCACTTGATCCAAATATTGTAAGTGAGACAATTAACATTGGACCAGATGAAGGAACAATTACAATTAAAGATATGGCTACACTAGTAGCAAATGAATGTGGTATAGCTGACGAACCTATGCATATGCCGGATCGTCCTAGAGAAGTTAAACACGCAAGTTGTTCAGCAGATAAAGCAAGAGCAATATTAAATTACGAAACAAAAACATCACTAGCAGAAAGCGTAAAGCAAACTGTAGATTATGTTCGTAGCAGGGGAGTTAAACCATTTGATTATTCTTACCCATTAGAAATAGTTACTGAAAAAACTCCAAAAACTTGGTCTGAAAGGTTAATGTAATGCAAGCACTATTTACTGGCGGTCTCGGTGATTTCATCGGCGCAGAATGTTTTATGACAGAAGAAGAAAAAGATGCTGTTACTACAGTACTTTGGGCGACACGCAACTCAGGTGAAATTAAAGCCGCAGTTGATTTAAAAACTATCTTTCCAAATATGAAGGAAGATCGAGAACTATATACTGATTGGGCGTTAACTAGACCTGAAGGTGATTGGGTTCCTGGTACAAAGCCCTTTAACATTGGTATGAAAAATGAACTTAATACTAAATGTAATCTAGGCCTCACACAAGATGAATTAGATGCAATAAGTGATCATAGTTTAGATGGCACTTTACAAGATATATTCCAAGGACGTAGACAATGGGTTAGTTCCAGATTCGCAACACGTAACAATTGGGAAAACATTGAAAGATTCCGTTTACCACAAAGGTACGTAGCAATACACCCTTGGAGTGATGCTGAAATAAATGGCAGAGAATTTGATGACAATGACTGGAATAGCATTTTTAGTTTTTTAAATATGATTGGGGCAGTCGGTGTTGTCGTAAATCGGAGTGACAAGCCAGCGCCAGCTCATCCAAGTTTAATAGATTTAACAAATAGAACTTCATTAAAAGAAACATTTGCTATTATTAAAAATGCAGAGAGTTGTATTTTATGTGCCAGCAGTTTGGCATGCTATGCTACAAAGATATTTCCCATACATAGAATATGGCTTAAGGGTGGTTGGGATCATATGTTTAGTGAATGGGCTACTTATTTTTATCATGGTCCATTTACAAAACCAAATGATATTATTTTTAAAAATATGGATATATTAAAAAACTATTCAGTACAACCATCAGCACCCCCTCCAACACAAACAGTATCTCAATTTCCAACATCGTTTATGACAAACGAAAAAGTAAAAGATCCAATGGATTTGGGTGTATTGACTCTACTTTAATACGTAAAGAAAGTATAATAAAGAATGAATAATTTAACCATAGTCGCTGTAGACACAGCATATCACGCACTAACTGCTCGTGCAATTGAAAAAGCAGTTAAAGTCACTAACTCTAAAAATGTTTTAGTCCTAAGTGATCAAAACATTTACCCAGGAAGTGACCTAGTCAAAATTGATCCTATTACTCAACCCGAGTACAGTAAAATAGTTTTAAAAGATTTGGCTCCCTATATTAAAACTGACCATTTTATGGTAATACAATATGACGGAATGCCCATAGATGCAGAACAATGGAATCCAGAATACTTGAATTATGATTACATTGGGGCGGCTTGGCCATGGGGGCCTGAGAATCGTAGAGTTGGCAATGGCGGGTTCAGTATCCGTAGTCGTAAACTAGCAGAAGCATGCACTGATGATCAAGTTGTTTTCAACCCTCCAGGATATGGAGATAACAACTATATGGAAGATACACATATTTGCCATATGTATAGAGACTTTTTGGAATCAAAAGGAATCACGTATGCTACAGTTCCATTGGCAAAACAGTTTTCAGCTGAATTGCCTGGCGGAAGATATCCTACTTTTGGATTCCATGGAACATTGTGTTTGCCATATTATTTAGATGACGATCACATGGAGTTTTATATTGACAACATGACAGCTCGTATGTTTACAAGTGATACACAAACTAGGATTGCTTTTGGATTATACCTAGCAGAACGCTATGAATTACTAGAGCATATGATGGATCGTGGAACAAGTTTAAACCCTAACTTAAAAGACACTTTAATCAAACAAGTGCCCCAAGAGCAACATTACTTCCCGGGGCTTACTGTTGAAGAAATTGAACAATTATTAGTAAATTATTCCTGAACCCATAGTTTAGGTACACTATCCCACAAAGTGGCAACATCTATATAAGGATCCTTGCCGCTTTCGTCCATTATGTGTAGTGCTAGTCCTGGGATAGGGCTAAACAGCATTACATCTGGCTTATTCCATACTAAATTAATAGATTGATTCTCTACCCAATCTGCACGGGCGGTGGTTAATCTAACAACATCTTGAAAGTGATTTCTGTAAGTATCATAAATTTGTCGACTAGCCAAACAAGTATAGGTAGTGTGTTTAACTGTTCGATAATGACGATATGGTCCTAATAATAAAATACTTTCATATATTTCATGTTTATATCTCCAAATATCATCGTGGGGATTGATTGCTACCATTTGACCTGTATTCCCCTCAAATTGATCTACACTTTCGATCATGTCGTTGATTGCTTCAGGAAAGTGCAAATAATCGTCCTCAACATGATACCATAAGTCCTTACAGCTTTTTTCCACTTGGTCATATACACGCTTCATAGTATGCCCATTGCCTGTTCCATCTGTTACTGCAATAAACTCAGTAGGAAATTTACATTGTGCTATAATATTTTTAATGTCTACAACAGCTTCAGGACTGCTGTGGTCATCCAAAACAACTAATTTGATATCATGTGCGGTTACTTGATTAATACTGTGTACTAAACTACTAACGCAATGTCGAACTAATTCATGTTTGGGGACTTTGATATATCTGTTAGGATTGCTAACTGCCTGTACTGTAGTACAAGTACGTAAAATTATTAAAAGTTTTCTATTCATAGTAATATTTAAGCATACATTTAATGAAAGAGCAAATTTTTAATAATCGTCACATTATTAGTAGTTGACTGCCGACATAAATAAATATATAATAGATACATGTGTTGCAGTTTGTCGTAGAAATACAACAAAAATATTTTTAAAAAGATATTGACAGCAACAACATTGTGTCATATAATAAGAGCATACGTTGTAAAAGACGTAACAAAAAGGAAATTGGAAACAAAATGAAAAGCGTGAATTTTAATAGACAACATTCAATAGCCCAACAGGGAGGCTGTATGCCCTCTTATTGGACAGCGAATAATAGTCTATCATTAGATCGCACACCAGAGATTAAGATA
>Ga0007819_1000276_pt1 | contig 17790 bp, 7 predicted proteins | sample CryBogCBE07Jul09_FD_71203 | JGI IMG/M metagenome (GOLD analysis project Ga0007819, IMG submission 71203) | Freshwater microbial communities from Crystal Bog, Wisconsin, USA - CBE07Jul09 | ecosystem: Environmental > Aquatic > Freshwater > Lake | place: Crystal Bog, Wisconsin, USA | collected... | reverse complement strand
TGGTAATAATTTGCAAATTGGTACTATGATATCTAAGTAGTTCTAACAAGTTCTAACAAGTTCTAACAAGTTCTAACATAACTGTATGGAAAAATACAGTTATGTTTTTTATATGAAAATGCCATAGGGAATGGCATCTGATATAGATCAAATTCTTTATCCAAAATTGTTACCTACTTTAAATGAAAATATTTCTCCGGTCATATGTATTGTATGGAAAGGTGTTGATCAAAATGGCGAGGATGATTATGATGTAGTGCAATTTGACAGAGTCTATCCATTTGATACAATTGATACAATTAAACGCATGATATATGCAAATTATCAAAACAGTCCTGATAAAGATGTATATCTTCCGCGTTTTTTATTTATGGGAGTACCTCTCGGACCAAATGCATATGAAGAAGACGAGGCACCTGATATCAATGAAACCTATCATCCTATTGATTATTTATGGTATCCAATGGGAACAAATGATCCTACAAAAACATATGTTCTTGCAAATCCACGTAAAACACTTACGCAGCCTGATATGCGCTTTGTCTCATCTGATGGAAGTTATGCTAGCCCAAATTATGAACTTCGAGGACGCAGTTCACTGGAGCAAATCTTTTTAAAACCCCGTAATGGTAAAATACCAGTATTTCATGTATTTCCTCTTCAAACATTGCTTAAAACATACAGAGGCCCTAAACCAATCTCAGAAGAGGACTGGAATAAAAGATTTGCACCCTATTTTCCCGATGTTCTTATGAAAGGCCCATACGATGCAACCATGGAAGATAAAGAATTTGGTACAAAGATTGGGATGTATTTAACACAGCGCGATTCAGTGCTATATCGCATTAATTCATTACTGAGAGATGATCAACATTTGCCAACTCTTAAGCTAACTGGAATACGTCAAATGATGTTATTATGGAAAAAACCAGTGCATGGATTTGAAGGCAGTGCGTCGATGTTTTATCAAATTGCAGCAACGGAACAACGCCCATATATTCGTCTTCTTCCTGCAGAAGGTTCGCCCATTACAAAACTTCATGTAAAAGGTATTCTACCAATTCCGTCACTCGATGATCCACGCGTGATTGAAGTATGGAGCAAAGAAGTATCTTCTACTCCTAATATCGATTTCTGTACAATAAAGTATGTACATCGCCCTGCTATTGGTATTACACAGCCAGTATATGGAACGATACATGTATTAAATGATGGTACAATTACGTTACAATTGCAGCCACCTAAACAAATGCGTAGATTGGATCCCGTCATTGATTTTCGTAAATTTAATACATATATTGAAGAGGCGTTTGCTGGACTACCCCAAGTATTTAATGAGTATGATCTTAAAGAAATATCGGTCGTCTTTGCAATTAAAAATACGATTGAAACAAAGCGTTTTACTAAAAAGCGCATTTTAGATCGTTTGCCTTATTTTTCAACATTCTTTAAAGAAATTGCTTCTGTGCCTGATGATAATCCTATACTGTCATTGCGTTATAAAGCAGTAAGTCAGTATGCATCCGAAGATAAGATATTTACATTTATTACACAGCTTGCTACTGAGAAATCATTTGAAGGTGAGGCGCCTGATGTAAGCATCATTAGTGTGATTCAAGAAGAATTTCAGTTTTCAAAACGAGAAGCAACAGATGCATTTGCAGATTGGTATAAGAAAAGGGGTAAGTTCACTGTACAACTGCCTGAAGAGGGAGAATTTGTAGAGAGCTTTCATCCAGGTATTGATATTCATATTTATGCACAGCACCCATTGTATTACTTTCATGTAAATCGTATTGATAATTTTGAAACATATCGTAGAATATATACATTATTATCCCTATTATTTATTGAAGATGACAGAGCATTTAGTGGACATGTATCGGCAGAACTTGCCAGAGTAGAGGATGCTTTACAGCAAAAAAGCGAAGAAAGTGAATCTGCGTATGATGCAACTACGACTGCAGTTGCTGCATCTGCATACGAATTCAACAGTAATAACGATGATAACTTAGGAATAAATGCTACACAACAATCTGCAACTGCCGCAACTGCCGCAGTATTACCATCATATATGGAAGATCCATTTTCAATTGATGAAGGTGAAGCTGTTTCTTTAGGTACTGCTGCTACTGCTATACTACCTTCGGTTGGACCTTCGGTTGGACCTTCGGTTGGACCTTCGGTTAGACCTTCGGTTGGACCTTTGGTTAAACCATCACAAAATACATCGTCTCCTGTAACAAATGCTACAGATATCGGTATTAATCCAAACAATTGGTTCATTAATAAATTACAACAGATTGATCCCCGTTTATTTAACTATAAAGTAGACAGTCAAGAAAACGTATATAGCCGCAAATGTGCAGCAAATGATGATAGACAGCCCGTTGTTATGACAAAAGATCAATTTGAACGAATGAAGAAAATCTATGAAAATGACCCTATCTTTTGGATTCTATATCCCCTAGAGGGCGCAGACGAACCTGTCATTCCTTTAGGTACAAAGAAACCTATTTTAACGGTAACAATTATGCGATATGGTTCTGATTCTGACAATATGCAATACTATTTTTGCCCGCATTACTATTGTTTATACGATGAACTTATGATTGTTGAAGAAGAATTTATAGGAACAGTGGATCGTAAAGGTCGCCATAAACAATCAAATACGTGCCCATTTTGCTATGGTAAACTTATTGAAAATAGGAAAAAAGTGGAAATAGGACACACTGTCGTAAAACGTAAAGATAAGAAGGGCTCGGTCACATACCATAAATACATTGATTTTATGAAAAAGACCACACATCCTGAAAACTTTGCACTACCATGCTGTTTTATTAAACAGACATCTCTTCGAATTAGTGATCCACAGTTCACACATTTACGCGATTTCATGAAACAGCAAGAACTTGATGAGAATGAAGCAGCAAATGTAAATCAAGATGAAGAGAGCGAACAAAGCCAAACAGAATTAGACGATTATGATAATCTTGTGTATAAGGGAGAAGATGCAATTGAATACGCGGTCTTATTTGAAACAATGCATAAGCGTTATATTATTGAATCGAATAAACACCCCACTCCAGGCGTATTTGCAGTAGCATCATCAAAGTTTGATAAATACTTTCAACAAAATTCAACCAATTCCATTATTACACGTGTCGCAATTCATTTGAAGCTACAGCCAAATGCACAGGGCTTTCTACGAATTGGTACACAAAATACAGTATATGAATCACTCCTCGGTGTAATCGCACCACTTATCTCTAAAAATACAATTCAAGAGGTAAAGGATATTATAAAAGATGTTGTCACTCCGCGCATCTTTATTAATACGCATTTTGGAAATTTGGTATTAGAATTTTACAATCCTGCAGATGGAAGTGCTATGCCGCCTACACGCCAAGAATTAATGGCATGGTCACAGAAAAATCTTAGAATTGCATTGAATAGTAATAATATATATGCCTTAATACGCATTTATAATGCATACAAGCGTTTTATACGATTCATAGATGATCCTACACAGCGCAAAGATTTACGCCATATACAGCCATTATTGGCAGAACCTGAACTATTAACATCAAAGGGCATTCAATTGGTTGTTATGGAAGACGATGATGAGAATGACATTCACATTCGTTGCCCAACATTTGGCGTATCTACCGATCGACATAAAAAGAACGACATTGTATTCATTTCACGCAGTTTTAAAAAGATAGGTACAAGTGATAATAAATATGCAAAATATGAGCTTTTCATACATACAAGTAATAAACCCGCAAAAGGCGGCGATTCAGCAATCCATGAACATATTATAAAATGGGACTATGCATCACAGCGTATTTGGCCCAACATTGTAAAACAACGCGTAAATGAATATATGAATCAATGTCAAAGTAGATATCGTTCACTGTATACTTCACAGCAGGGTATTCATCCGATGGCAATGCTGCCACTTTCCAAGGCAATTGATGCACTACCAAATAATCCAGAGGGTATCATAAAAGATAATTACAACCACGTTGTAGCTATTACAATTCGATCAAAACCAGGATCACAGCTACTTATTGCACTTCCTGTAATTGATGATGGAATTATTTCAATTACATCGGCAGTGTCCATTAATAATATCTATCTAGATTGGAATGATTATAAACCTGCTGCAGTAGAGGACGTCATACGTTATTATAAAACACAGTTAGAGCCTCTTTTTTCACTCTATCCAGGATATGTGGTTCGCCATATTGTAAAACAAAAAGCAGACAATAAGATCGTTGCAATTCAGTTAGAAAATGGTATTTATATCCCCGTCTCATCTCCAAATAAAGAGAGCGATTTGCAGTCACTTGGACTAGATATTGTAGAGATTGAGCAATTCGAATGGGAAATTGATAAACAGCTCGCGGGGATTTCACCAAAGCAAAACATGAGCAATTGGGGGTCCATTCTTGAAAGTACACTTGCAGAAAAGAGCTGTGGAACAAATTCCGAGTTAACACGTGATACTACATATTCAGAGTTTGAAGAACAGTATCAACAATTTCGTTTAATTGTATCCAATTGGATTACAAGTCATATGGCAGGTTCAGAAATTAAGAAGGGCATTGAAGAGATTATTTTTAATTCTAAATTACCAGAGTATGAACGACGCAAACGGTTATACATTTTTATTTCAGCCACATTATTATCATGGTTTTATGAAGATAAAGATCACCAATGGTCTAAAGCAGGGCCAACTACATTTTTACGGAAAGACTGTCGAGTAATTAATAGTCCTCAGTCGTGCACAGGATCTTGTTACTGGAAACAGGATGAAGATAAGAATAGTGGCAAATGTCTATTGCATATAAATGATACAACTGTGCTACACAGCAAGGAGGGAAGTCGTAATGTAAATACTGCTGAATTATTTACAAAACGCATAATTGACGAACTTGTTCGTTTTCCGAATCGCAGAAAGCAGCTTATGACAAAGAATGAAGTATCAAAGATCTCAAAAGCAGTAAAGCCCATACGCAATGGCGACCAATATATCATTCCTGAATCATCTATTGTATGGACAAACTTATTACGCTTAGATTGGGCCAGACAGGTTGCAGAGGAACCCAAATACTATGAAGAAATGTCAGGACTGTCAAAAGATGAAAAAGAAGAGAAATACAATACAGACGAAATCTCTGGTGAACGACTGCCTGAAACTCTACATGGGATATTTCAAGCAGATTCACGATACCGATTAAAAGCGCCTATTATTGATAATCCTGAAATACCATTGTTACCGTTTACAAGTATACTTGGAATAACATTGGAGGAATTAGGTGTTGCACCAAATTCAAGAAAGTTAGATAGATCAAATATTATACGGTATGTATCACATACATCTAAACCAATAGGATATATTGACATGACATTGGAAGAAAAGAGCGAAGAACGCGACAATGCTCCTACGATCATATTTGCAAAACCAATGCGTGGTACATTTGATTCTGTAACAATCTTTGTATTTCTACCAAATAAAACAGGCATACTTGTAGAAGAAGAGGGCAATCCTACTGTTAAAATTGAGAGATTACCTGATATTTTACAGCAAAAATGGAGAGAAGCGGGAATTGTACAAGGTAGAAGAAAAGTAGTATCGTCGGATCAGGATAAAAAACCGACTATTTTAATTGGACAAAAACCAATTATGGCAAAAGAACAGCATATGCCGTTGGTTGCATTTGCATCTGAAGTAAAACCAATAAAGAGAAGACCGATTGTAGCGACTCTTCCTGCGCCTGTTGCACCTTTGGTTGCCCTTAAAAAGAGGCCTATTGTTGCGCCTTCTGTAGCGCCTTCTGCAGCACCTGTTGCACCTGTTGCACCTATTGCACCTGTTGCACCTTCTATAGCACCTGTTGCACCTAAAAAGAGCCCAACTGTCGTGCCTTCTGTAACTTCTGTAGTACCTTCTGTAGTGCCTTCTGTAGTGCCTTCTGTAACAGCTGTCGCACCAACTGTCGCGCCTTCTGTAACTTCTGTAGTGCCTTCTGTAGCACCTAAAAAGAGGCCCATTGTTGCATCTTTGCCATCATCCTCGTTTGGTATAAAACAAGGAGGATATCATACACGAAAAATAAGAGTAGCACATCATTTTTTATAGTCTAAATGCAAAATCAGCAAGTTCCTTTGTCTGCGGCGCATCATCCTGTTCAGGAATGGGAAGAATAACAGACTGTTTGCATCCCGCTTCTACAGCACGACGCCGACATTCAATCATATCTTCCACTTCATCTGCCATAATATTAAGCCGCATACGCTGATAGGACGGTTTATCTGGATGAATGATAACGAGATATAGATCTGCAACTTCTAATCCATAATAATTCTCTAAAATCCATTTATATACATTTAACTGCATTGTGTAGTGCCAATAATTAGTATCAGGTAAATGCTCCAATGGAGGAAGACCTACTTGATACTTATTATCTGCCTTAATATCTTTTGAGCGTTTCCAATCATAAATAACAAATTTACCATCGGATTTACGACGAAACACCATATCAATCGAGCCACATAGTTTAATTTTACGTTCATTTGCATTAGCATTTGGTGCTAATGAATCTGTAAACACCTCCCATTCAGAACGATAGGGTTCTAAATCATGCCCACAGTCATTCCAGAATTTCATAAAATACTTCCACTCAACTGTTTCAAATGTTTCAGGTTTAATTTGTTCAGAAGATCCGTGTAGAAATTGTTCAATTGCCAAATGCATCGCAGTTCCTGCTTCAGATGCTGTCTTTCCATTTGCAGACCATTCATCCATGATTTCTTTATCCGTTTTACCATAATATTTACTCGTAATCCAATTTGCACCCTTTCGCATCTTTGTAATGATTGCCTTTGCATCAAAATGTCCAAAGAATTCATGTACAAATCCCGTGCATGAAATATTCCCTTGACATGAACCATTTACATAATATTTATGCGTAGGTTCATCAAAACTGATATGATCGTCGCGCGGATGATGATGAATTGTAGAGAGACGTTGCCATACCTGGTGTGGCATTATTGTTTATAACATATAAAAATAGGTTTAAGTATCAAATTTTATATATTAGTGATCAAACGAATTACATCTGTCCAATCTTCATAATAAACTTACCCATCTTATTCTCACCTTTGATATGTCCCTGCTGTGTTCTTGAACCACTGTATTCAGACGCAGCCGTTGTACCCTCGATATGATATAATAAGTATTTACCCTGTTTCTTTGCAGCATTTACAATATCTTTAAAGTGTCCATCCGTTTTCCAGCGATGCGTAAGAGCATATAGCAGATGCTCATCTTTCTCTCGAATCCACACACTGTCTTCTTCTTTTGTTTTATGTTTATATTTTTTAACACTTTTATTTTCATCAGATAATATATCATAGTAGCGATCCGACTCTTGTAATTTATGGGACTCTAAGGCCAGTAGTGCATTCTGATGAATTTCTCCCTTTGTACTCATGATGCTAATTGCAAGTTCAGGTGATGATAATTTGAGTCTCATGCCTGCCATATAATGATCAATGGTGGGATATGTGATATCTTTATTATTCTTATCAGGAATAGGTATAGGCAGATGCATAGACGGAGATAAATAACGCCCTGCATATTTATCAATCTTACCAGATGCGTCTTTTACATCAATTGTAGTATTATCAATTGCCTTTGGACCAAATCGAAAGATTTCATGACCTTTTAAAATTACAGCATCCGCCTTTTCTTCTAATCCACCCTGTTGTGCAGATGCTGCAGATGCTACAGATGCAGCATCTGCTGCTGCTTTAGCAGCTGTCGTGTCGCTATCTGCAGATTCGACTTCTGTGCCAAATACAGAAGATGAAATAAGTATTAATGTATATGCTAGCTTTCGCGCTTGATTTAATACAACTCTCTCTTTTACAGAGTACTTATTAAGCAAATAGCGTTTATCAAAATTGCCAGGCGCTTTTAGAATAATATAATGAACATTTGTTGAATTGATCCACTTATCAATCAGATTATTAATATTCTTTGTTTCATTAGGAGCAGCGCCTTCTTCTTGAAGATACAGTTTTAACTGTTTTATCTTCTTATAATCGGTACCACCCCACGGAGGATCAACATACAATAGATCAATCGGTTCATCTGGCTGCCATGTAGTAATATCTTGCAAGTGTGGGTGAACAATCCCTTGTTTATTAAATGCAGCAATATTCTTAACAAGTGCATTATAAATCGTGGGAACAATTTCATAGGAGTGCACCTGGGCAGATGAAAATACGTCTGATAAATGAATTGAATCTACACCAATATGTGCAGTGGCATCCACGATTCTGCTAACAGTGGATCTATCATGAAACCATTCTTGTAGAATCGCAGTAACTTGCGGTTCTTGCCATGGTTTAAGAACACTGTATGAACTCGAAGGCACCACTGTGAATTTAGCGTATTTAGGATATTTATCTGTAACATCTCTGCTAAATCGCGCATTACTGTCAGCTTGTACAGCTTGTACAGCTTCTGCAACTTCTGCAACTTGTGCAACTTCTTCTTTCTCATCTTCGATTGATGCACCATATCGTTTAAAGATAAACCATCGATTTAAGAATGAGAATTCCTGTACAGAGGGAATCATACTGTATTTCTTGCCATTTTGTTTCGCCATTTCAAAACTTTTATCAAAGGTATTTGTACTGTGTTTAAGATTCATTGTATATAGATCATTCGGATTAAGTAATCTAAATCCAATCGAGGCCATTTTAGAGCGAAGCAGTTCAAATGGCACTAGATATTCTTTATGTGCAGAACCAATGCTAATAAATTCCACATTAATACCCATACCAATTGAGCTGTCATCAGGAATCAATTCTTCATTGTCATATTCCTTTGTAATTGTCCAAATAGGAACATCTCCCTCTATGCCCGATTTAGCGTGACCCTTGTCCGTTGTACGTAGAAGATTGAACACTTTATCACCATCAAAGCAGCACCCAATAAAGTATCCTCCTGGTTTCACTATTTCAGATAGATTTGTAAGAAATCCATCCAATACCTGCTTATTTTCAAAGAAGTAATGAAGGGCAAACATGCATGCGGCAACATCTGCCCCATCACGAAACGTCCCTTGCATTTTATTTTTAATAAATGTAGGAATGGGACCCTCTGGTTGCATTCGGCCAAAGATACTACGAAGAATATCGCGCTCTTCTTTATTAGCACCTGCTTCACCTGAAACAATATTTTTAGAGCTGTTTCCAATGGCAAATGCTACATTCGGTACATTTCGTTGACCCAAATCTTGCATTAACTGTAAATAGCGCTTATAGGCACCATCGGAAATATTTGTGATATTTTCACCAGCTGTATCAATTCCCACGACATACTTTGCACCATTATATTTCCATTTATAAAGATCACCCGCTTTACCACAGGCAACATCCACTAGTCGCTTATTTCCTCCAAATAGACTGCTTTTAATAAGAATCTCATTTTTAATATATTTATTATGAAAATCTTGCAGACCACGTACAAGTGCAAGATTCTCCTTTGGAGCTTTACGTTCATAGTATTTTTTCCCAATATCAGATTCGCGGAGTTTAATAATATCCTTTACTTCCTCCTCCGTTGGTTGAGTATTTCCTGTGCGAATCATGGATTGCGTGATAGGTTCATGGATCGAATTCCACACATCATTTGCGACACCTTCATCGTTCATAATTCCAGAATATTTAATAGTACCAGGCTTTGCCGCTGCACGAATCAAGCGTTCCGTTTTATCATGTCGAATACGAGAAGGAATCCATCGCCATCCAGGTTCGCGAGATGGATCATATCGCATTTCAACGACGCTACGATTGGGAATAGGTTCCTTTGAGTCCTCGGTAATTACATACTCTTCCAATGTTTCGCGATCTCGTTCGATTTTAACATTGCATGTATTTGCCATAGTATCAGGAAAGTCAATTGGCGTAAATAGAATTGGCTTATATTTGATTGTTTTATCTTTATCTTTCACAATTGGCTCTTCGCGTAAAATCGTAGCACGAGGATTTTCATACTCATCGCCTTTTGCTCCACCAACATAGAGACGCATTGTTTTATATTGAATCGTATTCTCATTTCCCTCATCAATGGAGGTTGAAATTTTATCGATCGTTGAAATTGCATCATCGCGCTCGTATGTAATAAGAAAATCCACAGTGTTATCTTTGGCAGGTTTCCATTTGAATTGCTGTGGAAATCGTACACCAGCTTTATCAGGGATTGGCTGCGAATTACTTGTAATAATTAGGCCGTCAGTATAATAGATGCGCGATGTATCAAGAATAGACGCGCAACACTTTGTAAAGATAGAATTATTATTGGGAGATGCAAACTCAAATACTTTTAATATAACCGTAAGTGCATTTACTTGGGGTATTAAGTATTCCAAGCCATCGTTCCATAAGGTATTCCATAGGATTAATGAACGATAGCGATACTCATCCTCTGATAATTCGCCATCCGTGTGAATAACAAATGGCAAATTTGACACTTTTTTACTATCAATATCATAATAGATATCAAATATTAAATAGTGATTAATCGCTTTTCCATCTTTGGAAAGCGTCACCCATTCACCATCCACTAAACTCATTGCGCATTTTTCATTTTTTAGTCCAGTGCGATATACATTCATACTCTGATCAATCAGAAACAGCTCACCCGTTTTATCAACAAAGCCCATTGCACGTAGACCATCTGCCTTATCCGTTACATTGTAACCAGATCGAATATTTGGAATAGCTTCATCCGCTTCTTCAATCATATTTTTAAGTTGAAGTGTAACTGGTCCTACACCGCGGAATTTTTCGCTCCCTGTCATTACTTGGTACTCTGTACGAACCTGTGCGCTAACTGAATTTCGAATAAGTAGTGAATTTTTTTGAATAGCCCGCTGAACTTCTCCCACGCCGCCAATCAGTGCTTTTAATGCTTTTTCAGCAGTGTCCGTGAATTCCGTGCCATGTAATAATTCTACTTCCACTTCGTACCGAGGGACTTCTTTTAGGATATTATGTTGTAGAAATGTAGTGGACCATTGATATCCACCTTTACCAGGCACGGTAGGAGTTTGACGTACAATTGACATATCAATCCGAACGCCATTTTTTTGAAAGCTCCAGCGACGAATAAGTCGGAATGCTTTTTGCTCTGTATGCCATGCTTTTGTCATAGCAACAACGCGTGGATCATTCACATCAAGATCTTCTTCGCGACGCATTTTAAAGCGAATATCATATTCCTGTAAATCAACATTGCTTTCGGCAAATGCTCGATCTTTAAACATTGCACTAAACTGTCTATTTTCCAAAGAATTGTCTTTGCAGTATGACTGAATGACGCCGAGACCTTGAAGTGAAAAGCGAATATGTTTCGGAGTGATAATACTTAGACGATCTTCTTGCGGAATAACTTCAAATCCTTTTGTACGTGCACGCTGTGCAATTTGTAGAAATGTATTTGAACTAACTACGCCGCCTACGCCAAATGTAGTTTCCAATTCATATTTCTTGTCTTTTGACCAATCTTGGACAAACTTTGTGATAAGTCTGAATTGGTCAGCAGTCAAGTCCATGCTATAAAGTAGATGGATAATTACCTTAAGTTTATTAATGGCTTATTCTAAAGTATAAATGATAATCAATTTTATACATTAGAATAATTACATGTTGTTGACTTATCGACGTCTTATTAACGTCTTATTACTTGATATGTTGCATTTATTGTATTAAATGCGCGTTTAATGTAATCACTTGCATGCACCGTATTAAAATTCGGATTGCAACAAAAAATATCAACATAACATGACCGAAATTCAGGATATGTATGAATTGTAAAATGACTTTCAGACAATACATACGCATAGGTGTATCCCGTTGGATGAAATTGATATCCTGTTTGAGATACAACAGTAAGACGTAATTCTCTTACAATATCATCAAGAATCGGTCGTCCATTTGATAATTCTTTAAGCATATTAATATCTGGTATATCGTATAAATTCATAAGCAAATGTACACCCACAATTGGGCCAATTGACATGCTACTCATTAAAACTAATATAATATAAATCTTTTAGGCTAGAGCATTCGATTTGCAAATAGATTCATACTTAGTGCTCGTCCCAGTCGAAAAGAAAGCACGTCCTTTGACAATTTCTTATCATTTTCCTGCCATCCAGGCAATACTGATAATTTCTCCACAATCTCCATTTTTGTCCCATCTACTTCAGGCCATTGAACAATCCACCCAGATTGTTCCATTGCCTGAAACCATACATCCATTTTACTTTTTTCTTTATCAGTCGGCATTGCAATCCATCCACCGCGATAATCGACAATCCATATAGGGTTATCATGTTTCCAATTGGTAGGATCGGATGAAAATAGCACTTCGCCATGTACTCCAGTATTCTGCTCTTTTTCGTCATCTTCGATTTTATCTTGAACGGCTTCTTTAATAAGAATAAAATGCGTATTGGACATTATAGAAATACCATGAAATAGGTCTACATAGTCTTTATCTTCAAAGCGACTATTGTTATAAGCAGCACCAATCAAATCATACAGTCTTTTGCGCTTTCGCGAAAGTGATGTGTTTTTAAGTTCATCCGTCTGCTGTTGCAGTTTAGTGGCGGTATCGATGAGTAGTTGTGTTCTAATATTTTGAGCAGCTAGATAATAATAATTTGGATCTGCAATGTATGTTACTATACCGAGTACACCTGATGGAGTAATAATGGATGCCGTATAGCCATCTAGCCCCAATTTAGCAAGAGTAGACTCTTCTTTTGGTATATCAATCTCAATGGAATCCAAAACTAGGTGTCGATTGGGATTATTTTCTGCATAAGACATAAGTTCTTTAAAGCTAACATTTTGATATTTCTTAACAGAGGATGTCATGTTATGTTATAATACTGTAAATTTCTTTAAGTGATTTGCCTGTTATTCTTTGCTACAATCAATGTATCAATTTTATTCATCCACATACTGTTCATTTTGAATACGGATTGTTTCAAGTTCTTTTAACCGATCTTCATGTTCCTGTCGTGTTTTTAAACAGAAATCAATGTATTCTTTAATTTGCAGTATAGTATCATCGGACAGCAATGATACATCAAAAAATATACCATTTGCATTTTCAGTATAATTTTCTTTCATTTTACGTATAATTCTAAATATTTCCTCCTGTTCGGGTTTTACAAGAATTTTAATATTGTCAAATAATTGTTTACGATCTTTGTACATAGACATTTCTAATTCCGTATAGATGTTCAAAGTGTGTATACAAGCGCATATTTAGCCTGCTTTTATTCTTGTTCCTCTTCCTCTTCCTCTTCCTCTTCTTCCTCTTCCTCTTCTTCCTCTTCCTCTTCTTCCTCTTCTTCTTGTTCCTCTTCTTTCTCTTCCTCTTCTTCTTGCTCTTGTTCTTGTTCCTCTTCTTGTTTCTCTACATCTACAGGTTCTTTCTGCTCTAGTTCCTCTTTACTATCATCATCTACCTTGCTCAAAGATGAATTTATATCAGTTGTAATAAACAAACCGCTTGCAAGTATAAACGTATCATTGATTGCAAATTTGGAGCGTTTAATTTCAACAAGAACATTCATACCAACTTCTACTGCATCATACTCACGATTGCCCAAATGAAGATCGCGTGGAATTTGAATACGAATTGCATCATTATAATTAACATAGAGACCCATCTTATTTTTACGAATTACATTACCAACAATACGAACACCATCTACAGGGTAGATCACTTTACCTTGTAGTTTAACATAATAGATTGTGTCACCCGTAAATCGTGCAGACTCAAAATATCCCATTGACCGAGAAAGTAGTGTAACAGAACCGGAAAGAACAAATCCCTGTTCAGAACATTTATTTTCAACCATTTCTTTTGCTTTTTTAAGTAAAATATTGTCAATTGAGGTAGTTTTTAGTTCATTCAAATTCGCAGGAGTAACACTGATCTTTTTTTCAAAGAAAGCAACGGTTTCCATTCTTCTGAGCCTTGCTATCTTTTAGGTGTTATTCACTCCTCAATTTTTATTTTTTTGTACCAGGTCGAAATGTGGCTTTATGCCCTTTATAATATGCCTGAAGAGGGCGGAAAAACCACTGTTTACCTTCAAAGTGCTCTGCATTGATAAACCGAATAAGAATATTAAGTAAAGTGCACGCTCTTGTAGAATTCTTTATTCTGCGTGTAGTTCGAACCATTCCAGTATTTAAATCAAAGTCAGTTTTACCATGTGTTCGAAGAATGTCTCCTATCTCTACAAGTGTATCAATATGTCCAGTCATTGTACTTACATTGCCACACTCCTTACCTCTTTTTACCTTTTCACCCATAATAGGAGGATCTGCGGTTTTGAATGTAAATTTGCCATTTTTAGGAACAATAAATCCGTAAATATTACCTGTTGTATCTGTTGTTAGCTCAAATGATTTTATAGGATCGGATTCATCATCTTCGATACGATCTATAAATGCTTGTACGCATGGTTTCTTATCATTGCATATATACTGAATATCGCCCGTTTTTGGATCAAGAAAACGATTTACTAATTCTCTACCAAGTTGATATTGATTTTCACGAATACAATCGGTAACATCCGTATCTTGCGAATATGCAAGATACTTTTGCTCCTCTATCGTAAGCCATTCATCCCAGAAATAAAACAACAGCGCTTGTTTAAATGCATCTTCATTTTTATTACTAGATTTCTTATAAGAAGTGTGAAACCACTCTATCATCTCAAAAATCTGTAAATATAGATCCAGTAATTCACGGTCATCGTGCGATAACTCTAACCGTTTCTGCTGTAATTCGGCGGGTGGGAGAACATAACTGTGACTTCTAGATAATTTAGTAATCCACAAATGAATTGCATTCCATAAATCTACAATGCTGCTTGTGGTAGTTGTCTCCAACGGCGGTTCCTCAATTACTTCTGGTATTTCATATTCAATCGGTGTATACAGATCACGTTTGATTGGAAACTTTGCCACACGTATCGCAAGTGGAATACTTAAATCAGTATACACATTCGGTTGAAACATGTAATATCCATTGCAATATCGAATATATCCTGACATACCATTGTGATGGACTTGAAATGTCTTATTATCCACGATATCATGTAGTAAATCAATAATTGCAAGTCGAGGTATATCTGCAAACATGTTCCAGATATCTTCAGACTGATAAAAGGTTTGCTGTGAAAATAATATCTTTAGTCGTTCCTTCATTCGATGAACACGCCATCTAGCCGAGAATTCATCATACGTAGAATCATCGTAATCGATGTCTTTTACAGGAATAGAGGGTTTGCAGGTATATTCGCACGTTTCTATCCAGTCGCACACCGCTGTAAATGGCATATCATTGATGTTCACGGCATCGCGTACAAAACGCTGTGAATCAATTTGGCGAACGGGTTCTTGCCCCTTTATAATGATTGCATCGTGGTTCAGATTGCAGTCTAGGGCCGACTGTTTCATGATTCGCGTCACATTTCCAATTAGTACTGCCTTTTTAAATCCAATACGATAACTGTATAAATCGGCAGTTTCACGAGAATATTCGGATGTAGGAAGAATGGCAGTATACAAATACACAGTATTATTGCGCTTTTCCTTTTCTAGGGCACAGTGAGACAAGAAACGAATGGCACGTCCGAGAATCTGCTCTGTTTTATTTAAATGAAACCATGAATCAATGATGTGCGTTTCGCGCACAAATCGCAAATCCACACCTTCAGATGCAATCTGTGAACCAATGATAATTTTCATTTTTGCACCATCCGCATTATTAAATGCACGCTGTGCTTTAATTGTTTCTTCATTATGAGGGGAGATCTTAACATCACCTGTTAGAATGCCATAATATGCAGGAGAGAATGCATGGTCTGCATTTCCATGATCTTTCTCTTTTTTAGGGCACATGGCACACTGTTTTCCGCCCACCACCTGTATTCCATTTGCAAGTAGCCCTGATTTTCTACCATAGGCTGTATATCCGTTTGCCTCAAGTGCAAGGGCAAGTGGAATTGCGCCACCTTGTACAAAGCGCGTATAGGCAAATACACATCCTTCTGCGGTGCGAAGTCTATTAAGTAGAAACTCAAATTTGGGACTGTAGTGTGATAATTCACCGACGCCCAGCCATGCTGCGCCTACTCCAGGTTTTGCTCGATACCGTGTTTCTCCACCTATGCTTTCAATTGTAAATACAGTACCAAGGGATGCATCATCTGTGCGCTCGATGTATTTTTCATAAACATCGCCACGTGTAGCATCTGTGGCTGGAACAATAAAATTACCAGCATGAACAAGTTTCCCAAGAGCAATTGTATTCAATCCTTTTCCACCTGCAGGTAATCGATTCATAAAACTTAGTGTTGCTCGCAATGTGTCATCTTTTAATTCAATGGGTACGATTGGTAAATGTTGATAATACAGTCTATCATTTTCAGGGATCACTACTCCCCGTGGATTCATACTTGGATATGAATGAATGACTTCTATATTTTGCGGGAAAAGTCTAACAGGAAACGACAGTGGATTTTCACCGCGCATAAAACTAATATACCGCTGTGCAATATAAGACAACATTTTAGAGCCATTATCAGTAATTTGCCCAACATTGTTAAAAATATCGGCCTCAGTAATTAGTGCATTTTTATCATTCATTAATAGCAGGTTTAACATAAAAATGATCTCTTTATAGTTATTGTACATGGGGGTTGCAGTTAATATGCAGAATTTCATTCCTTCAGAATAGCGTAATACATCGCGAATATAGGGCGTAAGTATCTTACCGCCAGCTGCATCTCCTTTGTCTGCTTTATCGTCAAGTACTTCTTCTACATCCGTATCATTCGTATCGCGAAGATTATGACCTTCATCCACAACAAGTAATTTACCACTAAAACGCTTACGAATATAGGCACGTTTGATTTCTTCTTTTCGCTCTTGAGATAGAGAGGAAGGAATACCTTTGACTACATCGCGAATATAATTCGCAAATGAAATATAGCCAAATACTTTATAGCGTCGTTTAATTGCTTTTTGCACTGCTTTATCTATTTTTGCAATGTCTCGCTCATATAATGTATTTGTTAGCCGCATATAGGTATTTCCTGTGCACTGTGATGCGCTATTTGGTTCATTTCCTTCTCCAATTACAACTTTTGAAGCGTCGAAAATCGTACGAAAGAAGCCTTGTTGAATGGTGGGGGGTGCAACAAGAAATACCTCAGTGTGCGGATAATGTTCCAACCATGCTTCGATAATTTGTACTGCTGCACATGTTTTACCTACACCTACTCCGTGAAATAGAAGTGCTGACATATAGGGTGTTTTAGGTGACATAAAATTAGTGACAAACCGTTGAACAGGTGTTACTTCAAAGGATGAATTATCTTCGCATGGATCTGTTCGAGGTATCCATGTTTTTTGCAGTGACTCTGCAAATTCGCGTTTGCTCAGAAGTTTTTGTAAAAATTCAGGATCGCGGATATCAGGATAGGCTCCAGTTTCATATTCCCATGTTTTGAGCTGGTTGGATGGAAATAAATCTCTGCGCTGGAGTTCAGTAACAATTGCATCGCGCTGTTTAAAATTAGTAGTGGTATCCCATTTTTCAAGCAATTCTTCATCTGTTAACCCGTCAAAATTTATTTCTTCTTCCTCCTCTTCTTCTTCTTCTTCTTCTTC